>SDBS01001814.1_pt1 | contig 21543 bp, 17 predicted proteins | sample 2277091 | NCBI WGS metagenome assembly SDBS01 (sample SAMN10404972, study PRJNA504765) | marine sediment metagenome | isolation source: marine sediment core GS10_PC15, 163 cmbsf | place: Arctic Ocean: Southern Knipovich Ridge | collected 2010
TAGTTAATAAACTAAAACAAGAGCGTTTAAACGACGAACGCCAGCTCAATGAATTACTGGCAACCCGAAAAGAAACCACTAAGGCTACTCATATTACTGTTAAACTCAGTGAATTATCTAAGTCATTAAGGGCAAAAGCTTTACACTCACAACAAGAAAGCCTTGACGAAAAGCGCAACCTACTTGATACCCTACGGCTTAACATAGTGGCAGACCCACAAAGTTATCGATTCAACTTCAAGCTAGGTGGTCAGATAATCTCAACCGCAGACTCAGATGCTGACGCTAATTACACTCAACAACTCGAGGAATTTGAACGGAAACACCCCGATATTTCCATAGTGGACTTGCTATCTGGTAACAAGCCACTTCCCGACGATACGCCATACGCCAAGGCATTTAATCAGATACAGAAGAATTTAGTCACCATTGAACAAACATCGGCATAATTACATGTACATAATTATCCGAACCAAGAGGACGAATGACTCCCGGGCTTGACGTAGTAGTTACCTCCAATGCCACTTTAGATTGCCGTATAACTGCTAACACATCATTGAGATACTTGACGTTGAAAGCAATCTTGGCCGTTTCACCATCAACCTGGGCATCAACTTCAGTCACATTCCCTCCCACTTCTTCGGCCTGGGCAGAAATCGTTATTTTTCCAGGGTTGAGTTCAGATCCTGGTGTGATAACCAAACGTATGATACCGCTTGCATCGCGGGCGAAAATGGAAGACATTTTAGTAGCCTTTTGAAACTGTTCAATATCCAGTACTGCTCTAGTATCATAGCTTTGCGGTATAACCTGCGAATAATCGGGGAATGATCCCTGGATAATTTGTGATACCAGGTCAGCATCTTTCAAATGAAACAGTACCTGGCTTTTCTGCTTGTTGATTGTTATTTCAACAGGTTCTTCTTGATCACCAAGAAGCCGATTAATCTCACTAAGGGTTCTCGCCGGGATAATAACTGTTATTCTCTCATCAACCGGTGTGACAAGTGTAGCCGTATGGACGGCAAGACGAAAGCCATCAGCCGCAGCAAGGACGAGTTTATCACCTTCAAACTCGGCATTAACTCCGGTAAGCGCAGGGCGTGTTTCTTCTGTGGCGGCACCAAAAACAACTTGACCGATAGCATCTCTCAGTGAACCTACCCCAATTTTAACAGTAGTTCCTTCATTTATCTGTGGAATAGGGGGAAAATCATTGGAATCAATACCATTGATATGAGCCTTGGAACGTCCACTCTCCAGTTTTAAGATATGACCATCAGTAGGCAGGTTGATTTCAATCATTTCATCCGGCAATGAGTTAACAAAATCGATAAGTAATCTGGCTGGAATAGTGATAGTTCCTTCCTCTTCCACCTTGGCGCTAATCCAGGAAGTTGTAGCCATCTCCAAATTAGTAGCCTCCAGTTTGAGACGCGATTGTTCCGCTGTTAACAGAATATTTTGCGTAATGGGCAAAGTGGACCTGGTAGCTACGGATCTACTTACCATGCCAAGCCCTTTACTTAAATTTCCTTGAAGACAAGACAATTTCATAGGACACCTCCGAAATTATGTATCACTGATAAGGAAAGTATACTATCGGCAACAATAACGGTCAATCATTTCATTATCAACCATATAAGTAAGAGGTCAAGAGAAGAGCCTCTCTATAACTATTACTTACCCGTACGATAGCTTCCCCTCTGTTTTCCTATGATCTTGTCTACAGTGACTGGAGAAATGCCCAGGCGATATAGTATATGCCGCGCCAGCTCTATCCCTGCCTCCATTTCAGGACGGACAACTTCCGAAACACCTTTACTTTCTAAAAATTCGAACTCAGTATCATTATGAGCGCGAGCGATTATATCCAATTTTGAGTTAATTCTCTGAGCATGGTCAAGAGCGAGTCTTATCGCTACCGGATCTTCTATCGCCAACACCAGGATAGATGCTTGTTTAATTCTTGCCTCAGAAAGGACATTGGGGTTTCCAATATCACCATAAACGCAAGGCACCATGTTGTCTCTAAGTGTGGATATCGCTACCGGATTAAGCTCAATAACTACGTATGGGATATTAAGGTGTTCAAGAAATTTTGCAACGTTGCTACCTACCCGCCCATAACCACATAGTACAATATGATTAACCAAGGCCTTTAATGCCATAGACCCCTTTTCTTCATCCTCGATAATAATATGAGCAGTGCTTTTCCGCATGGCACAAATTCGAGAAACTATAGTGAATACGAATGGTGTCAGTATAATGGTTATTACCGCGCTACCAAGCATAATTGAATAAGTATATGCACTAATCACTCCAACATTTAGTGATAATTGCCCCAGAACAAAGCTAACTTCTCCAATCTGTATTAACCCAGCGCCAACCAAAGGCGCAGTTTTTCCTTTATAACCAAACCTATTGACAATACCGGAAGTAATAATTAATTTCCCACCGATAATAGTCGCAACCACTATCACAAGTGTTGTCATATTGATAAGCAAAAATTGTAAATCAACGAGCATACCTATTGACACGAAGAAAAGTGCTGCGAATACATCCCGTAGTGGCACCATATCTCCAAATGCCTGGTGTGCAAATTCAGATTCGCTTATCATAAGGCCTACGGCAAAGGCACCTAACGCAGCTGATAATCCAAAATAATTAGCTGCAAATGCGCTTCCGAGACATAATGCAGTAACCGATATAATGAATAATTCTCGCGAACCCCTCAGAGCAACACCCTTCAGAACGCGGGGTATTACCCGAAGTCCGATAACTAATATAAGAGTTGTAAAAAGCCCAGCCTGGAGAAATGCCATACCGAGAACATGAGCAAGGTTGCCACCTTCCTCTCCCAGCGCTGGCAAAACAAACATAGCGAAAACAGCCGCCATGTCCTGTAGTAATATAATGCCAATTATCACATGCCCATGTACTGAATTAGTCTCTCCTCTATCCTTTAACAGTCCAAGTACCACCATGGTACTACCCAGAGATATTAGAAAACCAAAAACAATTGCCTCACGAATACCTTGCCCCAGTAATAACAATGCAATAATCACTCCAAGAGATGTGGTGGCCAAGATTTGAATAACGCCGCCTAGTATCGCTACACTTCTAATACGTCTTAGCTTTTTGAAAGAGAGTTCAATGCCATGAGTAAACATGAGCAATACTACACCAATAGTAGCTAATACACGTATGTTATCTATGCTCTGGATCACACCCAAAGCATATGGGCCGACGAGGATGCCAGCCAGAACGTAACCAATAAAAGCAGGTTGCTTTAGCAGTCTCGCAATGAAGCCACTCCCCAAAGCGACCCCAAATGCAATAGCCAGGTCAAGGAGCAATTCAGTTTCATGCATAGTTACCTATCATTTCTCCCGATTGTAGTTTGACTATATAGTATCTGATGTAATTTTAGTAGTAAATCTCTCAGAAGCACAATTATTATATTAGAGCGTACAAAGAAATTCCTAAAAGCACATAAGATTAGAAATGCGAACCACAAATTACCTTGATAAATAAAACAGGCGATAAGAGAATCTATGGATATGATAAATTCTTCTCTCCACCAAGGGTCAACCTAGGTGGAGAGAAGAATTCCTTAGTTATTAGTAATTTATTTTATTACTTGTTGTGGTACATTGGGAATACAGGGTCTTCAGAAGTTACTATATTTACCAGGGATGGCTTACCAGAAGCCATGGATTTAACTGCTGCCTGGATTGTGGGAATGATTTCATCAGGTTGCGTTATATTAGCAGTAAAGCCGGCACCAAGACCTTCTGCAATCTTTGGATAATCCCCTGACAAAATATTGAGTCCGTATTTTGGTGAAGCAACCGGGAAGTGATCACCATATCCACCTAGGACACTATTATTTAATACAACAGCTAGAATGGGGATATTTTCTCTTGCAGCTACTTCAAAGTCCATCCCTACCATACCTATAGCAGCATCCCCTCCAACCCAAACACAGGTCCTGCCAGGGTTGGCAAGTTTCGCACCCATAGCCAGACCCATACCCTGGCCTAATGTGGTTGATTTGCCCCAACCAATATAACCACCAGGTATAATCGGCTTCCACATCGGGACCATCTGATCTCGTGGATTGCCTGAATCATGGGTCACGATAGTGTTGTTCATATCAAGAGCTTTTTGCATGTCACGAATTACTCTGTAAGGATTAATGGGGGTTTCATCGGAATTAAGCCTGGGAGCCCACTCTTTTTCGAACTCGTCATTCAAAACTGTGATCTCTTTTACTATAGCAGTACTATCTTTCTTTCCTGCGGAACCAAGTTGCTTTTTAGCCTCTTCGATAAGCTGTGTCAACACAATTTTGGCATCGCCTATGATTGCCTGTTTTACGGCATAACTCTTGTTGATATCGCGCTCATCATTAATTGTCTGAATGATAACTTTGTCACTTGGGATAGGGCTGGTAAAAGTTTCATTTGTGCAACTTGAGCCAACAGCAAATACGATATCAGCCTTTTTCAAAAAGTGCATAGACTGTTTTGTATTTGTTCGAGAGCCGCATCCCAGAGATAACGGATGATTTTCCATGAATGCGCTCTTTCCATTCATAGTAGTGTATACAGGAATAGCCATTAGCTCCGCAAATTCTTTTAGCTCATCCCATGCCTTGGCATAAAGAACACCTTGACCAGCACGAATAACAGGGCTTTTCGCTGCCAGTAGCATTTTAACAGCCTCTTTGATATCAGCAGGGTCTCCTCCACTTTTTACTCGCCTGACTGGTTCGTATTTAAATGAAGTGTCATCAATTTCTGCGTTGGCTACACCCAATGGTAGTTCAATAACTACTGGTCCCAGGTGTCCAGCCCTAAGTTGAGTGTAAGATCGCCTCATTATCTCACTAACTCGGCTTGCATCGTCAATTGTATCTACGTATTTAGTTATCTCCTTGTAGCAAGCCTTCATATTGAAATCAGGGACCACACCGTATTCAGGTCGACGTGCACCACCTGGTAAGACAAGAATTGGAACAGAATCCGCAAACGCATGAGCAACACCAGCAAACGCATTCTCAATACCTGGTCCATGCTGAACAACACAAACACCAATGTTATCCCCAAATGAAGCTCTACTGAGTCCATCAGCAACATTGATAGCTACTCGCTCCGTCCTGAACTTAATGAATCTTATATCTTCTATCGCAAGAGCTTCATGTAAAAGATTCATCGGAAAACCGGTTACGAATTTCACTCCCTCCTTCTTTAAGATTTTTGCCTGGGCAGTTACCGCTTTCATCTGTCATTCCTCCTTTATTTATATTAAGACTTTTATTTTATGTAATTATGTTTCAGATTCCTAATATCTGGCCAAATTGGACATTGCCAGTTCTTCCTTAGTCATGATCTCAATGAGCGCTGGCCTGCCAGATTCATTTGCCTTCTTAGCGCGAAGTATTGCTGGAATAATCTCTCCTGGTTGCTCAACCCTTTCAGTATAACCTCCAAGCCCCTCAGCAACTTTGCTATAGTCCCCAGATAGAACATTGAGCCCGTATTTCTCAGAAGCTATTGGATTAATTCCCTTAAACATTCCTAACGTACCATTGTTCATGACAATAACAATTATAGGGATATTTTCTCTCACTGCAGTCTCAAAGTCCATACCTACCATTCCGAAGGCCCCATCTCCCATGAAAGCTACACATGTTTTATCAGGCTGAGCTAGTTTCGCACCCATTGCAAAACCAAGTGAAGCTCCCATAGTGGTGGATTTACCCCAACCTATATATCCTCCCGGAGTGTTAGATTTATACATAGGAACCATGTGATCTCTTGGGGTACCTGCATCATGAGTTACAATTGTTTGCTTTTCGTCCAGAGCCTTTTGAAGATCGCCAATTATGCGATAAGGATTGATAGGTACTTCGTCAGAGGTCAATTTTGGCATCCATTCTGCCAACCATTTATCTTTTATTGTCTTGATCTCATTAAGAAGAGTAGTGTTTTCCTTCTTACCCGCCGAACCGAGTTGTACCTTTGCCTCCTCGATTAATTGTCTCAACACTAATTTGGCATCGCCTATAACGGCATACTCTGTGTTGTAATCCTTATTGATGTCAGTTTCATCTATTGCAGATTGGATAATAATTTTGTTATCTGGATCCGGTATATGGCTGGTATATGTCTCTCTCAAGCAACTGGAACCTATAGAGAACACCACATCAGCCTTATCAAAGAAATGCAGTACCGTAGTTGGCCTTGTCCGTGAGCAACATCCAAGAGAAAGTGGATGATCATCGGGAAAGGCACTTTTGCCATCCATCGATGTGGCCACGGGAATCTGTAGCAACTCTGCAAGTTCAATTAGTTCTTCCCATGCTTCCGCATATAAAATCCCTGTGCCTGCACGTATAACTGGACTTCTCGCAGCTATCAATGCTTTAACTACATCTCTAACATCATCAGGATCTCCCTGGCTCTTGTGCCCTTTTACCGGCTTGTATTGGAATTTTGAATCATCAAATTCCTCAGTCATTACATCCATAGGCACTTCAAGCATAACAGGCCCCGGACGACCAGTTCTGAGATAAGTAAAGGCTAATCTCATCATTTCCGGTACTCGATCAGCAAAATTTATCGTGTCCACCCATTTTGTAATATGTTTATAGTTATCTCTGGCTAGAAAATTTGGTTGTAAGCCCTGCCTATGCCGTCCATACCCACCTGGTATTATTAATATTGGACAGTTATCGGAATATGCCTGTGCCACCCCGGGGAAGGTATTTTCTACGCCTGGACCAAACTGCATTGAGCTAACACCCGTTCGTTTGCCAAATGAAGCGAGAGTGTACGCATAAATACAATTGATTGCCGCGCGTTCCATCCTGAATTTAATGAATCTTATGCCTTCACTTGCATAAGCATCATGCAGGGGATTCATAGGGAAGCCAGTAACGAATTCTACCCCTTCCATCTTTAAAACTTTGGCTATCGCTGTTTGTCCTTTCATTATTCCTCTTTCCTCCTTAATTTATTTTATTGAATATATTATTATGTACGACTACAGTCTGGCATGTGTAAAAAACTGCGCAAATATTTCAGGACGTAAGAATACAGAAACCATATAAGTGAGGATACTTCTATCTTGTTTCATAACTAAATCGCCACCATTTCGGCGACGAAATTCGAATTAAATATATCACATATTTTCATCTTATCCAATAACTCCCAGGTAGTTCCTGACAACTATACATATCTTAAGTAGTGATAGACGTGCGCATGGAATATAATGCCGTTCGTACTAGTCTCTGCACGTGTCATAATCTAATAAAATCTACGTGCAGAATTTCCATGGTGTCACTGGTGATTTTAACCCTCTCATCAATGCGAAAGCCCACTATCCAATGTATCTGTTGCAGCGAACAAAGCAACGGCACCTGACTACGTTGTGCGATGGGTAATTTTATATCAACCATAAAATTCTGGAGCGTCTTAGTTAACTTCATGCCCAGAGGTTGAAATTTATCACCCTCTTTTCTATTACGAACGAAGAGTTGTGTTCCAGTAATAGCAATGTCCAAATCTGCAGTGAACGGGTCTCCCTCCTCTGTCTTGTATAGGCCATGTGAGCCATGCAATCTCTGAAAGATACTGGTGATAACTTTCCATCCTGGCAAAATGGTCTCGCCTGGAATATTAAGAGGTATCTGGTCTAAAGATATTGGAGAGTCTTCCGTTTTGCCTGCAGTAGTTTTTAAGCATATTGATTGTTGGGCTTTCTGACTTATTACAATTTCATTGTATTCACTATAACAGAAGATATTATTTGGTAGATGTAACTCTTTGCCAACATTTTTTTCTAACAGGTTTCTTACAGCCTCAATGTTATTTAGCCCAATATCTCTTAAGTCTCCCTGTATTTTAGACATTGCCAACCTTACCACCTGTCTTTGCAAGGATACTGGCAAGGCTATTGTCTGCCTTTTATCTAAGAGAATCATGCCCCCCGTCCATCTCCCTACTCTCTTCCATGCCTGAACAGCCTGGTCTTCAATGAAAGCCATGTCTGCCTGAGCTATTTCCGCCAATTGGAGTATAGAGTTTTTTACACACGGGTTATATTCTTTAAGAAGAGGCAGAAGTTCAAGACGAAGTCTATTTCTTTTAAAAGATAACAAGAGGTTTGACGAATCAGTTCTCGGCAAAAGCTTATGTATGCGGCAATAATTTAGGGCTTCCTCTCCAGTGATGTCAAGAAGTGGCCTTATCGCCAATAATTCACCTTGCGGTTCAGTGCGAATACTTCCATATCGAGATAGTTTCGCTTGGCTATATGGTAAGGTAGAGCAAGGGGCTAGCCCTCTTAATCCAGAAATCCCCGTCCCCCTTAATATGTGCATAAGAACGGTCTCTACATTATCATCCTGAGTATGTCCTATTGCTATTCGCTTTGCACCTATTTCTTCAGCTACCTCATAAAAAAACTTATAGCGCAACTCCCTTGCGGCCTCCTCAAGGCAACAATCCCTGCTCTTCTTATATGCCAGCACGTCTTGCTTGCAAAGAGTAATTTGTGCATTGAATTGTTTGGCCAATTCCTGAACATAAAGAGCATCAGCCTCAGATTCAGCCTCCCTGAGTTGGTGATCCAGGTGTGCTATGTGAAGTTTCAGGTCAAGATGTTCACGCAATCCCGCCAATACGTGGAACAAACATACTGAATCTGCCCCACCTGAAACAGCGACTACTATTGTCTCGTGCGAGGATAGAAGCTTGTGTTGGCGGATATAATCGGAGACCTTTGATACTACTTCAATTTTTTCCACAATTCAAGAAGGAAGTGTTATTGAATGCTGTTAATCTTGGCCCATTACTCGTAAATTCGATAACGCTTATACCTCCATTGGCAATACGGAATTTGGGGAGATACTCTGGTAATAATCCCAGAGCTTTAAAGATAATAGATAAAGTGGCGAAATAATGACTGACTACTATTACGCTGTCTCCGTCACACTCTCTACGTAGTTGTTCAACACTATCCCAGGATCGTTGCTGCAATTGCACAAAACTCTCTCCTCCTTTTACACTACCTGTTCCCTGTCCTTGCCATTCCTGTAACAGAAACTGAGAAAAAGAAGTACCCAAATCAGCCCACGATAAGCCTTCAAGTTCGCCTACTTCAAGTTCTCTAAAACCCGCATCTTCTTTAACCTTCAATCCATGAGGCTCCGCAATAATATTTGCCGTATTCAAAGCTCTCTGCAGAGGGCTCGAAGCTATAGCGGCAATATTTTCCCCTTTAAAAAACTTAGCAAGCAAATGAGCCTGTCTTATCCCGACTTCACTTAATGCAATATCGCTGCTCCCCCCTTGAATGCGCTTATCCCTATTCCAAATTGTCTCTGTATGTCTAACCAAGATGAGTTTCACTAATTCTTCTCCCTGATAACCTTATTCTAATTCTATTTCCCTGTACAATCTTCCAAAATTAGTTTGCTTCGATGAATTGATACAGGGTATTGACAAAAACCCAGTGCAGACATTACCTGCTCAGGTCTACCGCTACCAGCATGACCACAGCACAGTCTCATGCCCAAGCTGTACTTTGAACTATTACAATTTATAATCCAAATATCATCTATCAATGCACGCAAATCATAGTAATGCGTCTTTTCTCCTCTATGATGAAACCATGTCAATTCTTTTTTACGTAGCAATGCTTCTATACTATCCTGCACATCCTGGCGATCTCGTTCCGTATTAATTACAACAATATACTCTGCAAAGGCCAGTACGGATTGTAACGAAGGAAAGTTCAATCCAACTATCCACGTATCCAATAATTGTAACCCCCGAGGTATTTGGCCTGCCAACTTCATTGTTAAGGATTGAGGAGGCATCCAAGTAGCCAATCTTATATCCATAAGTTCAACATCACTGGTCATCCCTACAGCTAGAGGGGACGCTGTCGATATTTGTGGATGCGGTGTAAAACCCTGCGAGTAAGCTAAAGGTATGCTAACCCTTCTAAAACTTCTCTCCCAAGTACGTATCACATCAGGATGCGAGATATACTTAAGTTCTTCAGTCCGTCCGAATCTAAGGCGCAGGCGCTGCATCTTTTTCTTTGGTTACCATAACTTTTTCTATCTTTACGCCTCGTATTTCAGTCACAACAAATTTAAGAATCCGATATTTAAACTGCTCTCCCTGCTTTGGAATCCTTCCAAGATGATTGAGAATAAAACCCGCCACAGTTTCATAATCGCCTATTGGCAACCCTAACTGCAATTCCTCATTAGCATCTTCTACACGAAAGCCCCCATCTACCTGATAGGTATTGTCCCCAGTGGCTATAAAATCTTCTTCCCCTCCGGTTAATTCGTGCCGTATGTCACCCACAATTTCCTCCGTCAATAAACTAAGCGTGACCATACCTGCAACGCCACCAAATTCATCTACAACAATAACCATTTGATTGCCACTATCTCTCATCTCAGTAAGGAGTTCTCCTAGACGCTTACCTTCAGGTACAAAATAAGCTGGTCGCAACAAGTCATCGACAATCAATTCATTATCTGTAGACCCAACTGTTAATTTTAACAGCACATCTTTAACAGATAATATCCCAACCACATTATCCGTGTTATCTCCATATACTGGAAAGCGACTGTATGGGATTTCCTGGGCATAGGCAGCTAAGAAATCGTTTACTTTTGTTCCCTGTTCTACCCAGGCAATTTCAGTACGCGGAATCATTACCTTCCCCACCTGCCTATCGGTGAACTCAAATATCTTATGTAACATCTTGGCTTCACCCTCTTCAACTACTCCCTCATCTTCGCCTATATTAATAGCTGATCGTATCTCCCCCTCAGTGACCAATGTATCATCAGTTACTGAAACTATTTTTTTAAAGCCTAACCCTATACGTTCTAAAATCCAGATAAACGGATAAAGACACCACTGTAGTATTGTTATAGGGGTAATATAATATAAAGAAAGCCTTTGCGCGTAATGAACAGATATGGTCTTTGGAATAACCTCGCCAAAAACTAATATTAGGATTGTAACCCCGATAGTAGCGACAATTGGTCCCCATGGAAGACCGAAAAACGCCACTGCTACTACGCTACCTAATGTCGCGGCAGCTACATTCGCCAGATTATTACCCAGCAAAACGGTAGCTAAATATCTACCAGGTCTTTCAGCAGCATTTGCCAATTGTTTCGCACCCTTGAAACTTTTCTCCTGCAGAAATCGTATACGGAGTTTGGACAAAGATAAAAAAGCAGTTTCAGCACTTGAAAAGAAAGCGGCACATATCAAACAGACTATAAAAGCTACAATAAGCCAACTATAAGGGTCGTCCACCTCTCACAACTCTCTGAACATTAAGTTAAATAAGTTGACCATAGTTTTTTATATAGTCCCGGCAGGAACACTCCTGCGACTGTAGCTATAATATCATTGGTTGTTGGGGCTGTCAAAAAAGAAACCTGTTTACTTTCTCATATTATATATAGCTATATAAAAAGGCAATATCAGTAATGTATAAGCTACGAAGGCGTTTTTAAAAAGAATAAAAGGGAGTTGTCACATATGGCAGGTCCTTTGGTAATTGTTATTCTCATCCTACAAATCCTATAAAATGAATCAATTTACCGTCAAATATGGCCCAAATTTAATGGTAACAATTGAAAGAAATATCAATCATCAGTATAATACCCACGTCTATGGTGAGCGTGGCCTAGTGGTTAAGGCGCCAGGTTGTGGCCCTGGTTATCGTGGGTTCGAATCCCACCGTTCACCCTTGCGCCTATAGCTCAGCGGATTAGAGCACCGGTCTTCGGAACCGGGGGTCGTGGGTTCGAATCCCTCTAGGCGCGCTTAGCAGCGTTTTTTATAATACTATACTTTCCTCCCGTAAATCAGTTGCCCACAGGAGCAGTGGTCCCTCAGCCTGTTTACGAGTCGCACGTCGCTAGTGCTTCGATTTCAACTCTTGCCCCCCTCGGCAATGCTCTTACCTCAACGCAGCTACGTGCTGGTGCTTTCCTGTTGAAATACTGGCCATATATCGTATTCATTCTGGCAAAGTCACTCATGTTTATAATAAAAACTGTAACTTTAAGCACCTCCTCCAGAGAACTTCCAGCTGCTTCCAATATCGCCTTTACATTCTCCAATACCTGCCGTGTTTCATTCTCAATGCTATCCTGTACCATAACCCCAGTAGATGGATTAATCCCAATTTGTCCAGCCGTATATAATAATCCTTTCACTTTCACGGCCTGAGAATATGGTCCTACAGGTGAGGGCGCATTTTTTGTTACAACAACTTCTTTTTCAGTCATCCTCTTTTCTCCTTCCATTTTCAATATGTCAGTGTTGGACATGCCGCTATTGGCAGGCTGATTGTTCCCCTCAAGCTACGATATCCTGCTCAACTTCAAACCAATCCTGAACTGGCAAACCGCTCATACCTCTCCGGTAGCGCACAGCATGCATCGAATTTTTTTATTTCATATCCTAAATTCATGGCATAGCGAATGGTATTCCTAGATGGCATTTCCATCCTTGAAACACCCGCCTTCAACGCTTCAATCTCAATTTTTTCCCTGACCATAACACTCCTGGGTCGCATACAACCCAGAGAGATTTCTGTATCTGGAAACATTTGATGGATATTATTAATAACTCTGCCTATATCTTTTACATCAGGAGATTTTCCTGCCGACATAGGAGTATTCCTAGTAGGCGTAAAGACAATAACTACAATTACCGAAGGTCCAGTAATATCTTTCAGAAGTTCACTCTCTTCCCCTGTATATATACATATATGGGGAACAACAGTTATACCAGCATCACTTAAATTATGGTATGTCTCCACATAATCCTGGCGCCTAACATCCAAGTTAAAGACCTTTCTTATTACTGTATCGCTTGGTATTTCAAGCGAGGCAAAATCTACAGCCAGCTCGCGCGCTATTTCTTTAGTAATTAGACCCGGGTGGATATTAATGATGAGATCCGTTTCTTCCTTTGCTTTCCTCAGTGCTCCCAACATACGCGTTAAATTTAACATTCGACCATTATTATCTGAACCACCACTCACAAGAGTCCCCACAGCGTTGTTCTTATCTAATTCCTGGCATGCCCTTATCAATTTCTCTGGTGTATCTGCTGACTGCATACCCTTTAAATAGAGACCGCTACAGTGCTTGCATTTCAATGTGCAGCTGAAACCAGATATAGATATCGGGGGAAATCTTGGGATGGGGTGATATACCTTTAGTGTCATATTTCTTGGTGAGTTCAATTTATTATTCAACTTGATTGATATAATAAACAGTTAAGATGACTTATTCAACAATGAAGGAAGTATTGAAGGTACAAGGCGTTCGTATCCACGTACCTGATAAGTTTTCTTTTTTTAATTCGCCGTATATTTCTCATAAGACTGGATGCGCAATAGATTTATATTCCTCACTCTCCCCTATACAGGGCGTCGTCAAGAAGATTATCAAGCTCAGACAAGACTATCTGACCCTCATTGAATGCTCAGAAAATAAGGACATCTATGCCAAGTTACTCCATATAAAACCAACAATAAAAGTAAATGAACTGGTTCGGGTAGGTGATGAATTAGGCACACTTATATGGAGCAATTATTTTCAGTCATGGACAGACCCCCACATTCATTTAGAACTTCGAAGCCCTGATGACGCTATTAGAGCAAAAGGAGGATACAAACTGGTAGAAATCGAAAATACCAAAATAGAATTCCCAAGAACAGAAATCAAGGTGAATCTAAAGCCTTTCGAAAACTACATAATTGCCACACTGCCAGGCGAGTATTATTCAAAATTAAACGGATTTTATGGCATAAAATTCGGGGAAGGGATTATATGTGGAGGATTACCACACTATGGTTATGGCGCTTTGTTAAAGCATAACTTTAAGATTTTTCAGTGTCCTCCTCTGGAAGTACGACTTAATAAAATACCGCTAAAAGGGATTTCATTGTATTTACGTTTACGCGAAGTGAACACAATAAAAATAATAGCAAATAATTATATGGATTTCCCTCCGACAGGGATTCTCAGCATAAAGCAAAAAGCTCTAGCCCCGGAATAGATAAATGGTAACTACTGAGCCTTCAACAATAATGCGATAAAATCTTCTTCACTGCCACCGATAACCCGTACATCATTGTTGAAGAATTCATATATTTTCAGTCTTGCATGGTCTTCGTTTTGACTTCTACTTTACTAATTCAACCAGGAGAGTAGCATCAACCTGTAAACAAAGATATGTATTGCCTTAATTCTCTGTCTGCCTTCCCTATTTCATCCTTAGATAATGATGCTGAGTGATTATAAATCGCTCCTCTGGGCCTTTCGTTATACATTGGTCTATTACAGCCAGGACATCCACTTGTTTCAAAAACATTACTGGAATTGATAGTACTTTCAAGTATTGTTGGTGAAATGTTTATCGATTTAATCTTGCCATTTTCAAAATATATATCACTGAAATGTGCCAATTTATGGACAATCAAATAACGGACTAGCTGTAACGCTCTATATCTTCCTATTTCTGGTGAATGAAAAGATAAATTAGTCCCTTTCACTGGAGTAAAAGCAAAGAGCGATACGCTGTAATTCATATCAGTCACTCGCTGAAATTGTTCCACTAGCTCCTCATCTGTTTCTCCAAGACCAACAACAAGATGTACTGCCACGGTACCAAATACTTCAGCAACATCGACAAGAAAATGGTTGTAACAATCCCAACTAAAACCGGGTTTCATCTCGGCAAAGATTCTTTGACTAGCACAATCCAGGCCGACACCAACCCTATCAACACCAAGGTTTTTCAATTGCAGTAGTAATCCTTTTTCCAGAGGGTTAATACAAACTGAGATAGGAAGGTCCGATATTTTGTTTATTGCCTCAACAAGAATAAACATATCAGCCATGAGATCTGGATATTTCAATGTCTGAATACAAATACGCCTTGCATTACCAGTGTTTTTAATTCTATCCAGAACCGAATTGAGGTCAAATTCCGGCCAGGTAACCCGAGATAAATATTTCTTATCTGCCTCGTTATCCGCCGATTGCGTACAGAAGCGACACCTGCCAATACAAAATTCACCCAGCATGGTATAGACAGTGGAAGGCAGCACGTCAGCTTTAACAGGCCTCAACCCCAAACTCATGGCAGAACCAACACTAAGCCTAATGTTCAAGTTATCCAATTATATGTTGTCCTCTAACATCATTCCCTCTTCTGAATGCAACATCAGGATATTTCAAGGTAACGGTGGGTATACCGAATTTCTTTAAAACACATACTATCGCATCTACAGGAAGACCTATAACGTTATAGTAATCGCCTTCAATTCTGTCAATGATAGTAGCCCCAAGCCCCTGTATAGCATATGCCCCAGCTTTACCCATCGGCTCCTGAGTTTCAACATAGGCATCGATCTCTTCTAAACTCAAGTCCTTTACGAATACTTTTGTCTCAACTGATTGTGACACGATTTTACTATTGCTTGTATCCATGACGGTGAAACCTGTTATCACAGAATGTGACCTTCCCTTTAGTTCTGTGAGTATTTCTTTTGCTTCAGCCAGAGAATTTGGTTTTCCAATTATTCGATCACCTAAAACAACAAAAGTATCTGCAGCAATAATTATTGCACCTGTATTTTTATTGCCAACTGCCTCGGCTTTACGAATAGATAACGATTTAGCTAATTCTAGTGGTTCCTGTTTATCATCAACTTCCTCCTGACAATAGCTGGGTTCAACATCAAAGCGAAGGCCAAGCTGCTCAAGTAATTCTTTTCTCCTGGGAGAGGCTGAAGCCAGTATTATTCTTTTCATATCTTTCAAGAGGATTTTCCTGTTAATGTCTTCAACGTAACATTTAGTGCGCAGAAGTTGAATTTGTATCAGTAGGGAACTGCAATTCCAACTCTTTAATAATTCTGCGTTGCTCTTTCAGTCGTGCTAAATATTCAGGTTTTAGTCGTGCCTCATATCTCCTAAGCCTTTTATACATTCTCTCAATTTCAGCAGCTTTGGCTTTTTCCTCCCTGGCTTTTATAGTTTCAGGGATCCTGTCAAATTGCTTATGAAGATGTAAAATTCCCGCTGGTATTCTATTAACTTTTCCAATGGAAGAAATGGTCAATTTACCAAGCCACACTAGAATACCAGTAAGTAACTTCATACCTCCGCTGGTAGCTCTGGAGAAAGTCAAAGTATTTGATGGCTTATTATATATATCAACCTTATCCTCGTATTCAACGTCTATGTTGCCCTGAAATCCGCTATGTTTATGAATATCTGATGCGGCGCTTGCCCTTCCCAGCCCCACTATTGTGCCCCCAAACTCCTTATCAGCATCTACGTTAAAGTCAGTCTCCATTATTACATGTTCACTACTAGTTGGTATTCCTCGCAAAGTCTGCAAGTTATCAGTATGGTGAGCAAGTCCAAGGGTTATCATCTTTTTTTCTCTGGCAGCACCACTCCTAATCCCATTCCCAGTACCTTGCGGGCTTTCCGCTTTTGGTATATCTAACACCCCAAAAACAACTCCAACAACTTCATTGGTAGCTTGCTTAATTACTGGTGCGCCAAAGATTCCATTTGGTATAGGCATATTAAGCTCATATGTATATGTTTGAACAAATCCAGGACAGCTATAATGGAACGACCTAGTAATATGTCCATGCATAAGCCTGGGATTGAGTCGAGAGATCGATATTTGCTCTCCAGCGAATACTCCTTCTCCAGGAGAGTATCCATAGGCTATTACCTCATCACCAGGTAACGCCTCACTGGCGCAGACGCGGAGACCCTGACCATAAGCTAAATCTATCTGCGCTATAGCAAGATCCAATCCTTCACTATGTTGCTCAATATTCAGAAGATTATGGATGGAATATCCAGAACCTTCTTTGAATATCACTGCATATCGTTGTTTCCCATGAAGATTATCACGTACACAATGCCAACAGGTTACAAAAACATTTGGACCTATCATGAACCCTGTACCACGGAAAGAGACAGGTCTCGATGTATTGGGTTCTGTTACAACAACAGGTAAGACGTTCCGCAGTATGTTATCAACACTAAGCATAGCGCCCACCTCCAACGGAAAATAGCTATGTCAAATATTAGTTCTCTTCAACAAGAATATGGCTGTTAGCATTATTAATATATTTCAAACACCTCATTCTAAACTAATCTCTTTCCGTCTACAAGCATCGCAAGTAAATCATTGCGAGTCAGACCAAAATTCATAAACTAAGGCCATCGCTAAGACATGATTGACATTAAACACCATTGGGGTAGGACCAAACCGTCAGGATTTCACATTATGGATGACCCAGTTGTCGGGGAGCAGGTCGCTTGAATTAACCAATCATCAACAGACATTTACTATCCGAGTTTCAGTACGCTCATGAAAGCCTCTTTCGGCACATCAACCCGGCCTATAGACTTCATTTTCTTCTTCCCTTCTTTTTGTTTTTCCAGCAACTTACGCTTGCGGCTGATATCACCTCCATAGCATTTGGCAATCACATCCTTGCGCTTGGCTGATATATCGGCTCTGGCCACGACGGTGCCGCCGACATACGCCTGAATGGGTATTCTGAACAGCTGGCGGGGAATCACCTCTTTTAATTTGTTGACCACCGTTTTGCCCACCTCGTGAGCCTTGTCCGGTGGTACGATACGGCTAAAAGCGTCCACCTGCACATCATTCAACAGCACATTGAGTCTAACGAGCTTGGCTTCACGGTAGCCGATAGGTTCATAATCCAGCGAGGCGTAGCCGCGACTGCAGCTCTTTAGCTGGTCGTAGAAGGTGGTAAGCATCAGGCGCAGTGGCATATCGTATTCCAGCCGTACCCGTTGTCCCAACTCCCCCAAGGATATTAATTGGCCAAGGTAATCCGTTTGTTTATATATGCCGCCGCTCTCGATGACGAGATCCATAATGTTGCCGATGAAGCTAGATGGTGTGATAACGGAGATAGAGACCCAGGGTTCCTCTACTTTCGCTATGTCCGTGGTAGCCGGAAAGTCGGTGGGATTGATAACGGTGACTCTTTTCCCGTTGGTCTTGGTAACCACGAATCTGACTCCGGGTACGGTGACTACTAGCGACAAAGAGAATTCCCTATCCAGCCGCTCACAGACGATATCGAGGTGGAGCAGTCCCAGGAAACCGCAACGGAAGCCGTTACCTAATACAGGGCTGGATTCCATCTCGTAGGACAGAGAGGCGTCGTTAAGTCGTAGTTTCTCGATAGCCTCCCGCAGCTCCGGGTATTCATCCGCCTGGGTGGGGTATATGCCAGCAAATACCATAGGCTTGGCGGGATGATAACCAATCAGGGGCTCCGTGGCCCCGTCGCTTTCCGAGGTAACCGTGTCGCCCACCTGGCACTCTCTAACGCTCTTGAGCCCGGTGGCGACGTAACCGACATCGCCGGCGGTCAGTCCATCCACGGGGAATTGATCAGGGGTAAAATAGCCGACTTCCAGCGCTTTCACCTCGGTCTTCTGCCCCATCAGGCGCAGACAGTCCCCTTTGGAGATGTTCCCATCCACAACGCGCAGGTAGGCAATCACTCCTTTATAGTCGTCATAATGCGAGTCGAAGATAAGCGCCCGAAGGGGCCGGCGGCTATCTCCTGAAGGAGGGGGAAACCGCCGTACTATATCCTCAAGTAACTGCGGCACTCCTTGACCGGTCTTGGCACTTATCCGAACTATTTCTGCCTCATTATATCCCAGAACGCCTTCAATTTCGGCTATAACTTGGCCAGGTTCTCTCTCCGGCAGGTCAATCTTATTCAGCACCGGAATGACTTCCAAGTTATTCTCCATGGCGATATAGACATTGGCCAGGGTCTGCGCCTGTATGCCCTGGGTGGCGTCTATCACCAGTATAGCCCCGTCGCAGGCAATCATCGTACGCGCCACCTCATACGAGAAGTCCACGTGCCCCGGGGTGTCGATGAGATTCAGCCGGTAGGCTTTGCCGTCAGCAGCCGTATAGTTAAGGCGTACGGCCTTAGCCTTGATAGTGATACCGCGTTCCCGCTCCAGTTCCATACTATCCAGCATTTGCTCCTGCATCTCGTCGCTACGGAGTGCCCCAGTCATCTCAATCAGACGATCGGCCAAGGTTGATTTGCCGTGGTCTATATGGGCAATGATGCAAAAATTCCTCATTAAAGATTGATCCATAATATTTACCTTCATCAATAAGATATACTATATCTCTGCCTATTGGTCATCCTGTCAGCATTTCTGGGGGCAGCAAACGCCAGAAAACCTCGTTACTCAGCAGCCTGCCCCGTTGGGTGAGCCGCAACTGTCTGCCGATGCGCTCCAGCAGACCGGCCTTGACCATTTCCGCCACAGGTTGTTGATAATATTCGAGTAAATCTACCCCAAAACGGATATGTATCCCATCCAGGCTAAGCCCGTCGCATAATCTCAAGCCCATTATGGCCGTTTCAGCCAGTTCCAGTTGCGGGCTTATCTCCTCATCCATGGCCCGAGCCTCCGCCTGGTTATTCGGAAAAGCAGCAATGTATTTGTCCAGGTTGCCGGTGTTGGCCAGTCTGTGTCCCTTTATAAAGGAATGTGCGGCTACACCCATGCCGAGGTAAGGCTGGTTCTGCCAGTAGGTCAGATTATGCCGACACTCGTATCCCGGTCTGGCCCAGTTGGATATCTCGTAGTGCTCGTAGCCGTGCGTTGCCAGTACCTCCTCAGTCAGTTCGTACTGGTCAGCGCTCAAGTCTGGATCAATAGCCGGTAGCTGTTCTTCCTGAATTGCCCGCCACAGCGGAGTTTCTGGCTCCAGGCTTAGGCCGTAGATGGAAAGATGCTCAGCCCCTACCGCAGCCGCGGCATCCAGCGTATACTGCCAGTCCGGTAGGCTTTGGCCCGGCAGACCGTAGATAAGGTCCAGGTTAAGATTATCCAACCCTGCTTGCCGGGCTAATCGCACGGCCTCCCAAGCCTCACCACCAGTATGAATGCGCCCCATTAAGACCAGTTCGGCATCATTGAAGCTTTGTATCCCCAGGCTCAGACGGTTGATTCCCACTCCTCGTATGGCCGAGAGGTATTCCAGACTAACCGTACCAGGATTAGCCTCTATAGTAATCTCTGCCGTTTCTTTTACGGGGTACAGCCGCTGGATATTAATCAGAATATCCCCGATTTGAACAGGGGAAAGCAGGCTGGGAGTGCCTCCGCCGAAATAGATACTTCGCAACTGTTTCCCATTAGCGTGCAGGCGCAGCTCAGCGGCCAAGGCGCGTAAATAAGCGGGTATATCAGCCTCACGGTGTTCGTAGGACACGAAGGAGCAGTAGTTGCATTTGTGACGGCAAAAAGGAACATGGATATAAAGCGCAATATCTTGGGGCACCCTGAAATTATAGCAGATATGAACGATTACTCTCTGGAAAACGGCGTCATCGGTTTTACTCAACACCGTTTCTGCGTTCAGTCATAAAACGAATAGCGGTAAATAAACAGCGAGTTACATTACAACCTGCCACTACCACAAAACGGAAACCCGAACGTACAAACAGCAGCTCTACCTATTGATACCTTTGGTGGGGAAGGGGGGACTCGAACCCCCACGCTTTGCAGCACATGATCCTAAGTCATGATCGTCTGCCAATTCCGAAACTTCTCCATGAAGCTAAGTCAGCTATGGACAGTAACCCAGAAAAAGTTAACCACATTAATGAAAAGTGAACCAAAAAGTTAACCAATTCTATGCTCTCCGATTTCCTTAATTCAAGAAGGCAAGGTCTGTCCAAAAACACTTTAGTATTCTACCAAAGATGCCTTAGCAAAGCGATAGGAATAGACCTAACTGCATCAGGTATAAATAACTTCTTAGCCTCATTGACTTGTGGTAACGGTAAGTTTGCTTATTACAGAGCTATTATGGTATTTTGCATCTGGCTATACAGGAATGGTCACATAGAAAACAATCCTATACAGTTGGTTGATAGCCCTCATGTAGCCAGAAAGTTACTACCTAGCATTACAGAGCCACAGGTAGACATACTCATTGAAGCAACTGACACTCTACGAGATACCTGTATTGTTAGCTTATTTTTTGATAGCGGACTGAGACTTAGTGAAATATGTGTTCTCAAATGTGACGATATAGATTGGGATACTAATATATTAAAAGTAGTAGTCAAGGGCAATCGTGAAGCTAAAGCTGCTTTTACCCCAAGGACAGCTAAACTCTTAAAAGAGTATCTAACTACCAATGGTCATAATCAGGGCAGTTTGTTTGGTATGAAGCCTAGAGGTATTCAGGATATGCTAACAAGGGTATCTGACCCTTTAATTATTCATCCCCAGCTACATAGACTGAAATGCCCATGCTGCACTCTAATCGGCCAGTTTCACTGTCCTGCTTGATACTTACAGAGTCAAACCAAACACCCTGTGAACGATTTTGCAGTTTT
>SDBS01001815.1_pt1 | contig 21543 bp, 16 predicted proteins | sample 2277091 | NCBI WGS metagenome assembly SDBS01 (sample SAMN10404972, study PRJNA504765) | marine sediment metagenome | isolation source: marine sediment core GS10_PC15, 163 cmbsf | place: Arctic Ocean: Southern Knipovich Ridge | collected 2010
TTCGATAACGCCGCATACTAAGTTTAACGGTAAGGTATATGTATTAAAGAAGGAGGAGGGTGGTCGTCACACGCCATTTTTCAAGGGTTATCGTCCTCAGTTTTACTTCAGGACGACGGATGTTACAGGTAACGTGAAGTTACCTGAGGGTGTAGAGATGGTAATGCCTGGAGACAATGTAGAAGTAGAGGTAGAACTGATAGCTGAGATAGCGATGGAGAAGGAGTTACGTTTTGCCATAAGAGAAGGTGGTAAGACGGTTGGTGCAGGTGTTGTTACAAAAATAATTGAATAGGAAAAATGCGGGAACTATTAACTCTTGAATGTACTGAGTGTAAACATAGAAATTACACCAGCACAAAAAATAAGAGAAAACATCCAGAAAGGGTTGAATATAAAAAATACTGCCCTTTCTGCAGGAAACATACGAAACATAAGGAGACTCGTTAGAAAAGGTAGGTCTGTAGCTCTAACGGTTAGAGCACCGGACTCCAAATCCGGGGGTTGGGGGTTCAAATCCTCCCAGACCTGCCATTCGTAGTAAAATGAATCTATTTATGGATACAATTATGTGGATCGGGAGGTATAGTTAATGGGAAAAGTGATGCAGTTTCTTAGAGAAGTAAAGATTGAACTCATAAAGGTTAGCTGGCCTAAAAAGGATGAACTTATTGGTTCAACAACAGTTGTTCTCATACTTTCGGCTGTACTTGCCCTTTTTATTGGGATAGTGGACAATGTAATAAGCAAAATTGTTTTACTTATTTTATCAAGATAAAACTATGAAAAAGTGGTATATTGTTCATGTTTTCACCGGACAGGAGAAGAAGGTAAAAAAATTGTTAGAGGAGAGGATTGCCCGAGAAGCCGAAAAGGAAGAATTTGGCTGTGTCTATATTCCTATCGAAAACGTTGCGAAGATAAGGAACCGACAAAAGATTATTACAGAAAAAAGAATTTATCCTGGTTATCTTGTGGTGGAAATGGAATCTACTGATGAGAATTTCAGACTCATAAGAAACACGACAGGTGTGATGGATTTTCTGGGTAGTGAAAGTCCACAGCCTCTTTCTGAGAAAGAAGTAGAACGAATGGTTCAGATAATGGAAACTAAGGTCAATAGAGTCGTAAGAGAAGTACCATTTCACAAAGGTGATACTGTTACGATAATTGATGGTCCTTTTATTGATTTCAATGGTTCTGTTGAAGAAGTATATCCCGAAAGAGAAAAGATAAAAGTAGTGGTAACTATCTTTGGAAGATCTACACCTGTTGAGCTGAGTTTCTTACAGGTGAAACTACTTTAAATAATGAAGACAGAAGACAGAGGTCGGGGGTCAGAAGTCAGAAATTTTATGTTCTCTGTTCTCTGTTTTCTGAAATCTGTCATCTGTTAAAGGAGAATATATGGCAAAGAAACCTGTTGAAAGAGTAATTAAACTGCACGTTCCAGGTGCGGAGGCGAACCTTGCTCCTCCTGTTGGTCCAGCACTCGGACAACATCTGCAGGACCCAATGAAGTTCTGTCGGGAGTTTAATGAGAAAACAAAAAATAAAGAAGGGCTTATAATACCTGTTGTAATCACTGTTTATAGAGACAAGACTTTTTCCTTTATTACGAAAACACCCCTTGCTTCTGTGCTCCTGAAAAGAGCTGTTGGTCTTGCAAAAGGTTCTCCAGAACCAAACAAGGAAAAAGTTGGTAAGATAACAATGGCAGAACTAAAGAAGATTGCGCAAGAGAAGATGGAGGATTTGAATACTGATAGTATTGAGAGTGCTCTAAAGATCATAGAAGGCACCGCAAGAAGTATGGGAATTATTATAGTCTAAGATGAAAGAGAGAAAGGATAAATGAAAAGGAGTAAAAGATATAAGGAAATAAAAGAAAAGATTGAAAAAAAGGAATATTCTATTGTGGAGGCAATTTCCTTTCTAAAAGATAACTCAAAGGCTAAATTTGATGAGACAATCGAGCTTACTGTAAAGTTGGGAATTGATCCCAGAAAGTCTGACCAGATGATACGAGGAACTGTTTTTCTTCCTCATGGTACAGGTAAGAAGATAAAAATCCTTGTATTTGCAATGGGGGAGCAGGAAAAAGAGGCAAAAGAGGCTGGAGCAGATTATGTGGGTGGCGATGAATTGATAGAGAAGATTGAGAAAGGATGGACAGATTTTGATTTGGCAATATCAGTTCCTGAGATGATGGCAAAAGTAGGCAAGATAGGTAAGATTCTTGGACCGAAAGGATTGATGCCGAACCCTAAAGTTGGAACGGTCATAAAGGATGTGACGAAGGGTATTGAGGATGCGAGAAAGGGAAGGATTGAATTTAAGGTGGACAAGACAGCAAACCTCCATGTTCCCATTGGCAAGCTCTCTTTCAGTACAGAAAAAATTGAAGAGAACCTACTTGAGGTTTTGAGAGAGGTAATTAAACTAAAACCACCAACTTCCAAGGGAAGCTATATAAGGGGAACTTTTATTAGTTCTACAATGGAACCAGGTATTGAGATTAATGCTCTTGAAGCTGCTAAAGCAGTACGTTAAAACTATGGAACTTGGTTAAAGAGGAGAATAGATGGAAAGACCAGCAGTAGCAGGAAAGAAAAAAAAGGTTAAGAAATTAACAGAGAAACTGGAGAAAGCCGTCTCCTTCTATATAGTAGACTTCACAGGCTTGGATGCAAACGAAATGAATAGTCTGAGAGGAAGATTCAGAAAAAGTAATTATGAATATTTTGTCACAAAGAATTCAATCTTGAAACTTGCGAGTGATAATTTGGGTTTTGAGGAGATATCAAAGGTTCTTACAGGTCCAAATGCAATCTCGATTTCTTATGAGGATCCTATTGGACCTGCCAGAATAATCATGGATTTTAGTAAGGAGAGTAAACTTCCTACTGTAAAACTATGCTGTATTGAAGGCAAATGGTTTACTTCTGACGATGTTAAGAGAATTGCAGATTTACCATCAAGGGATGTTCTAATTGGTCAATTCTTGAATCTCTTAAATAGTCCTATTAGTTTATTTGTAACCCTGTTGCGAAATATTCTCGGAAATCTTGTTAGAGTGGTAGATGAGATTGGGAAGCAGAAGAAGGCAAGTGAGGAGAAACCTGAGAAAAAAGCAGAAGAAGCTAAGGATGAAAAACAAGAGGATAAGGTGAAAGAGGGTAAAAAGGAGGAAGTTGTAGAAGGGACAGCGAAAAAACAACAGGTGGAAGAAGCTAAAGAAGAGAAACAGGTTGATGAACCTAAGGAAGATGGAAAACTGATAGAAGAAGCTAAGGATGAAAAACAAGAGGATAAAATTAAAGAGGGTAAAAAGGACGAAGTTGTAGAAGGGACAGCGAAAAAACAACAGGTGGAAGAAGCTAAAGAGAAAAAACGGACAGATGTGGTGAAGAAGGTCATGGAAGAGAAACAGTTAAAGGAAGTTAAGAGAAGAAAAAAATCAAAAGAGACGAAGAAAACAAACAAAAAATATTGAAGGAGGAATAATGACGAAAGCCAAAAAAGATGCAAAGAAGGAAGTACTATCTTTAATCGAGGATATGACTGTTCTGGAACTTTCAGAGCTTGTTAAAGACCTTGAAGAGAAATTTGATGTAAAAGCACAGGCACCTGTAATGCAAGCTGCATCAGCAGTGGCTGAAGCATCAAAGGAGGATGCTGAAGAGCAGTCAGATTTTGATGTAATTTTAAAAGAGTTTGGTGATAAAAAAATACAGGTTATTAAAGAGGTTCGCACAATCACAGCTCTTGGTTTGAAAGAAGCGAAAGCTCTGGTGGATGGTGTACCCAATGCGGTTAAGGAAAAGGTATCAAAAGAGGAAGCCGAAAATATTAAGAAACAACTTGAAGCTGTGGGTGCAACTGTTGAAGTCAAGTAGCTCTTTTTCGATATATTCTGAACAACAGAATACGTAGGTTGATATAATCAGCGAGTCATATTCTAAGTCCTGGATCTATGGTCTAATATCTAATGACTGCTATGATTCACTGATACAACCAATTTGTTTTAACTATAAAAGGAGTTTCAATTGATACCTAAAAGAAAGAACTTTGAAAAGGTTGGTTCTTTTTTGCGCATACCAAATTTGATTAGCTTACAGCTTGATTCTTTCACATCTTTTCTTCAACCAGATGCTTCACCAGAAACAAGGAAGATAAGAGGATTGGAAGCTGTTTTTAGAGAGATTTTCCCTATTGAAGATACACACAGACGCTATACTCTCAAGTATGTAAAGTATTCTATTGGAAGAGTAAATTACACAACAGAGGAGGCGATTAAAAAAGGTGTTACACAATCTGCACCTCTTAAAGGTACTTTCCGCTTAATCAGCACTGGAAAAGAGAAGGAGGTTACCGAGGCAATCGAACAGGAGGTTTACCTCTGTGAATTGCCTATGATGACTGAGACAGGAACGTTCATTATCAATGGAGTTGAAAGAGTAGTTATTAGTCAGCTCCATCGTTCACCGGGTGCCTATTTTTTTGAATCCATTCATCGAACAGGAAAGAGGATATACATTGCACAGATTATTCCATATAGAGGTTCATGGATAGAGTTTTCCTTTGATACAAGAAATATACTTTATGTAAACCTTAATAGGAGGAAGAAGTTTCCCGTTACCATTCTTCTGAAAGCACTTGGCTTACAAGAAGATGAGGAGGTAATAAAGCAGCTTTTTGAAACAACAACAATGAAGATAAAGGATACTGGAGATCTTTCCAAATCTCCTTTGCTTGGAAGATATCTTGCTTCAGATGTAATCAGCAGATTAACTGGTGAGATCGTTGGGGAAGCAGGAGGTAAAATAACACCAGCTCTTCTGGATTCAATAGCAGTTTCCAAAGTGGGGAAAGTGGAGGTTGTGGAAGTTGATGCTGATGATGCAATAGAACTGTTGACTACCACATTAAAGAAAGATGGTGTGAGAGGAGAAGAATCTGCACTGGAGAACGTTTACTCTATACTAAGAGGAACTAAACCCCCCAATGTTGATCTTGCGAGGAAGTATTTGCTGAATACTTACTTTTCTGAAGCAAAGTACAATATTGGTGATGTTGGTAGATATAAAATGGCGAATAAATTTGGATACGATATGAAAACAAGACCCTTCACTCTAATAAAAGAAGATATCATAGATATAGTGAAGTATATTTTTATGTTGACTGAAGGGGAGGGATTTACAGATGATATTGATCATCTGGGAAACAGGAGGTTGAAGAGTGTAGGTGAGCTATTAAATGACCAGTTCAGGGTTATCCTTTCAAGAATGGAACGATCAATAAAAGAAAAAATGCTCCTTAGTGATAAAGGTGAATTAACACCTTCTGATTTAATTAATGAGAGATACTTATCAAGCTCTATAAAAAGTTTCTTTGCGACAAGCCAGCTTTCTCAGTTTATGGAACAGACAAATCCACTTTCGGAGTTAACTCACAAGCGAAGACTCTCAGCCCTTGGACCTGGTGGATTAAAAAGGGAGACAGCAAGTTTTGAAGTGAGGGATGTTCATTACAGTCATTATGGACGTATTTGCCCAATTGAAACTCCAGAGGGTCCTAATATAGGTCTTATCACTTCACTGTCAACTTATGCACAAATTAACAAATATGGATTCATTACATCGCCCTATATTAAACTCAGAAAAGGTGTTACAACAGGAGAGGTGGAACATTTAACTGCAGATGCAGAGGATAAGTTCACTATAGGCCAGGCGAATATTCCAATTGATGGTAAGGGTAGAATAAAGGTAGAATCAGTCCTAAGTAGGAGGAGAGGTAATTTCCCAAATGTTACACCTAAGATGTTGGATTATATGGATGTTTCTCCAAAACAGCTTGTTAGTACGTCTGCATCACTTATACCTTTTTTGGAACATGATGACGCAAACCGTGCGCTAATGGGTTCGAATATGCAACGACAAGCAGTTCCTTTACTTATTCCTGAGTCACCCATTGTCGGAACAGGTATGGAGTATCGCGTTGCAATGGATTCAGGAACAGTTATTACTGCTAAAAGGACAGGGATTGTAAAGAGGGTGAATTCCAATTTGATAGAAATTGAGTCGAGCGACAACAAGGACAAAACCAATATTCTCGCTAAAGATGTTTACTACCTTAGGAAGTTTAGGAGAACAAATCAAAATACCTGTATTAATCAAAAAGCACTTGTAAAGCTTGGTGATTTCGTTAAGAAGGGCGAAGTAATAGCGGATGGTGCTGCAACTGAAAAGGGTGAGTTGGCATTGGGCACAAATGTTCTTGTAGCATTTATGCCATGGAGGGGCTATAATTTTGAGGACGCAATCATAGTTTCAGAGAAGTTTTTGAAGGACGATAAACTTACTTCTATCCACCTAGAGGAATTTGAAATAGAAGTCAGGGAGACAAAATTAGGTCCTGAAGAGATAACAAGAGAACTACCTAATGTAGGAGAGGAATCCGTTAAATACCTCGACGAAAATGGAATTGTCATGATAGGAGCGGAAGTTGGTCCTGATGATATTCTCGTTGGGAAGGTAACTCCAAAGGGAGAAACAGAACTTACTCCTGAAGAGAAATTACTTAGGGCAATATTTCGAGAAAGAGCTGTTGAGGTAAGGGATACCTCTTTAAGGGTACCACCAGGAGTTTCAGGGATTGTATTGGACGTAAATATTTTAAGAAAGAAATCAAAAAGGGAAAAACTTGATCCAAAGGAAATGTCTGAACTTAAAGAGTTTGAGAAAAAGGTAAGAGAAGAGAAGAAAGAGATTATAAAGAAAAGGGATGATTACTTAGCTACTTTTCTTAAAGGTAAGAAATGCACAAAGACGGTTAAAAACAAAAAGGAAAAAGTTGTCTTCGTGAAGGGAAGAGTATTTAGTAAAGGGAAATTGGAAACAGAAGATTTTAATGACCTTATTTTTCCAGAGGGTTCTGTATATGGCAAAATTGATATAAATGATATTTACAGAAAATGTAAAAGAAACATAGCGGAGCTTGACATATACTCGAAAAGGAAGAAAGAGAGTAAACTAAGAGGTGATGAATTACCGTATGGAGTCATAGAGAAAATAAAGGTTTTTGTTGCTGAAAGAAGAAGGCTATCAGTAGGAGATAAACTATCAGGTCGACATGGGAATAAAGGGGTAATCGCGAGAATCGTACCTGAAGAGGATATGCCCTATATGGAGGATGGAACAACTATTGAGATTATTCTTAATCCTCTCGGAGTTCCATCAAGAATGAACTTAGGACAAATACTTGAAACGCATCTTGGGTGGGCAGCAAAAACTCTTGGATATAAGGTTTCTACTCCTGTATTTGAAGGTGCAACAATAGATGAAATAAAGGCTGAATTGCGAAAAGCCAACTTACCAGAGAGTGGAAAGGCAGCGCTGTATGACGGATTTACAGGAGAAGTGTTTGATAGCAAAGTTACTGTTGGCTACGTATATATGATGAAACTATCTCATATGGTTGATGATAAGATACATGCAAGAAGCAGTGGCCCGTATTCGCTTATTACCCAACAGCCACTTGGTGGTAAGGCACAGTTTGGCGGACAGAGATTTGGTGAAATGGAAGTATGGGCCCTTGAGGCTTATGGAGCTGCATATACGCTACAGGAAATATTAACAGTGAAATCAGATGATGTGAGTGGAAGAACCCACTTATATGAATCCATAATAAAGGGTGAAAATCCACCGGAACCAGGTCTTCCTGCATCTTTTAATGTTTTAGTCAAAGAACTACAGGGTTTATGTCTTGATATTGAACTTGGTAAAGAAAAAAGTTAAATGGGGGTGTAGAAATTGTTAATAGGTACGCAGTATAAGAACATAACTCCAAAAGACTTTGATTACATAAAGATTAGGTTGGCATCACCTGAAACCATAAGAAGCTGGTCTTTTGGGGAGGTCAAAAAACCGGAAACAATAAATTATAGAACGCAGAAACCAGAAAAAGAAGGGCTTTTCTGTGAAAGGATATTTGGTCCCGTAAAAGACTATGAATGCAGTTGTGGTAAGTATAAACATGTGAAGTACCGCGGTGTTGTTTGTGAGAGATGTGGAGTAGAGGTTACCCTCTCAAAGGTAAGAAGAGAGAGAATGGCACACATTGAACTTGCTGTACCTGTAGCACATATCTGGCTCTATAAGACAATTCCTTCACGGATCAGCTATCTTCTTGGTGTTTCTCCAAAGGTTATTCAGAGAGTACTCTATTATGAATCCTATATAGTAGTTGAGTCAGGGAATACTCCATTAAAGAAGGGTGAACTTATATTAGAGACAGATTATTCAGAGTTATCAATCCAGTATCCTGACGGTTTTGTTGCAAAAATGGGTGCCGAAGGAATATATGATCTCCTCAGTGAACTCGATCTTGATGAGATTTCTGCAGAGTTGAAATCATACCTGAAAGTCGAAACATCAATATCAAAAAGAAGGTCAATTCTCAAAAGGTTGAAAATTGTTGAGGCATTCCGTTTATCAAAAAATAGACCTGAATGGATGATTCTCAAGGTTTTACCAGTCATTCCACCTGACCTTAGACCCCTTGTACCTCTCGAAGGAGGTCGTTTTGCTACTTCCGATTTAAACGACCTCTACAGAAGGGTAGTCACAAGGAATAATAGACTCAAAAATCTAATAGAGATAAAAGCACCAGATATTATTCTCAGGAATGAGAAAAGGATGTTGCAGGAAGCAGTCGATGCTTTACTCGACAATACAAGGAGGTCCAGACCAATAAAAGGTAGGGGGAATAGACCACTGAAATCCCTTTCTGATGCCTTGAAAGGAAAGCAAGGAAGATTCAGACAGAACCTTCTCGGAAAAAGAACCGATTATTCTGGAAGATCTGTTATTGTTGTTGATCCAACCTTGAAACTTGAGCAGTGTGGTCTTCCAAAAATAATGGCACTTGAACTTTTCAAACCTTTTATCATTAGAAACCTTGAAGAGCGTGGATATGCACAGAGTGTGAAAGGAGCTAAAAGGTTGCTCTATAAGAAATCACCTGAGGTTTGGAATATATTAGAGGAGATTGTGACGGATCATCCTGTTTTGCTTAACAGGGCACCAACACTGCACCGCCTTGGGATACAGGCTTTCAATCCTGTCCTTGTTGAAGGTAAGGCAATAAGGATTCATCCACTTGTCTGTGTTGCTTATAATGCAGATTTTGATGGTGACCAGATGGCTGTTCATATTCCACTGTCATATGAGGCACAGATTGAGTCAATACTCTTAATGCTTTCTACGAATAATATCCTATCACCTGCTCATGGGAAGCCACTCACTTCCCCTACCCAGGAAATGGTTGTAGGATGTTATTATTTAACTAAGGAAAAAAAGAACCGAAAAGGGGAGGGTAAAATATTTTCAGATGCTACAGAGGTAGATTTGGCTTTAGGAAGTAAGGTCATTGACCTTCATTCAAAGATAAAGTATTTTGTAAACGGTAAACTTATTGATACAACAGCTGGAAGGGTTATCTTTAACGAAATTATACCAAAAGAAATCCCGTTTGTAAATGCATTAATGGACAAAGAATCACTCGCAGTAATTGTTGCAAAGTGTTTCTGGATACTTGGAAATAGGGAAACTGTTAGCTTCTTGGATAGGTTGAAGGAACTGGGATTCGAATATGCAACGCGCTCAGGTTTGACTATTGGAATTGATGATATAATTACACCTGTGGAAAAGAAAAATATCATTGCCAGAGTAAAAAAGGACATAGATAGGGAACAGAAGAATTATGAAAAGGGTATTATAACAGATAGTGAAAGATATAATAGAATTATTGATAGTTGGACAGATGCAATTGAATTAGTTGAGAAGGTTCTTATGAAAGAGATGAGTAAGGATAAAGATGGATTTAATCCAATATTCATCATGAACCATTCAGGTGCAAAAGGTTCCACTGAACAGGTCAGGCAACTTGGTGGTATGAGAGGACTTATGACAAGACCACAAAAGAAGATTACGGGTCAGATTGGTGAAATCATAGAGACCCCTATTATAAACAATTTCAAGGATGGTTTAACTGTCCTTGAATATTTTATCTCCACTCATGGCTCAAGAAAGGGATTAACGGATACAGCACTGAAGACTGCAGAAGCTGGCTATCTTACAAGAAGACTTGTTGATGTTGCACAGGATGTTATTATTACAAGTGAAGACTGTAATGCTGTGCTCGGTTTGGATATTGCTGCATTGAAGGAAGGTGAAAAAATAATTGAACCATTAAGTGATAGAATAGAGGGAAGATTTGCGCTTGAGGATGTTATTCATACTTTTACGAATGATGAGATGGTGAAAGCGGGTGAGGAAATAAATGCAGAGAAAGCAAAAGAGATTGAAAAAGCTGGAATTCAGTCTGTTAAAATTCGTTCCGTAATTACCTGTGAATGCAAGAGAGGGTTATGCAGAAAATGTTACGGTAGAAACCTTGCTTCTGGGAAGCTTGTAGAAATAGGGGAGGCAGTAGGAGTCATTGCAGCCCAGTGTATAGGAGAGCCAGGAACACAGCTAACATTGAAGACTTTTCATATAGGCGGAACAGCAACAAGAATTACGGAACAATCTGAAATCGAATCAACTTACAGTGGAAAAGTAAAATATAAGGATATCAGGTATTGTTTAAATGTAGATAATGAAAAGGTTGTTTTATCAAGAACTGGTAGCATACTAATAGAGGACAAGACCAAAAAGAAAAAGATAAAGATGAAAGTTCCTTATGGTGCAATCCTTAAGGTTGATGAAGCTGACAAAATAGAAACTGGAAATATTGTATTTGTTCTTGATCCATACAGTACTGTCATAATCTCAGAAGATGAAGGAAAGATAAAGTACGTAGATATTGTAGAAAATATTACTATGGTCGAGGAGATTGACAGTAGAACAAGCCGTCGGCAACAGGTTATTGTGGAATCAAGAGAGAGGGGCAAGACATTTCATCCACAAATTGATATTGTTGATAAGAAGGGGAAGAAAACAGCAAGTTATTCAGTTCCTGTTGGTGCATATCTTTTAGCAAAGAAGGGAAAGAAGGTACACCCAGGAGATCTCCTCGCGAAGATTCCAAAAGAGATAAGAAAAACAAGGGACATAACAGGTGGTTTACCGAGGGTTGCAGAATTATTTGAAGCACGTATACCTGGGAATGCTGCGATGATATCAGAAATTAATGGTACGGTAATATTCGGACTTATTAAAAGAGGAGAAAGGACTATTATTGTTGAGAGTGAGACAGGTGATAAAAAGGAATACAAAATTCCATACGGGAGGCATCTGATAGTCCATGAAGGAGAAAAGGTTAGAGCTGCCGATAAACTATGTGACGGTCCCATAAATCCGCATGATATCCTGTCAATTAAAGGTACTGTTGCTGCCATGGAGTACTTAAGAAATGAGATCCAGGAGGTTTATAGATTGCAGGGAGTGAAGATAGATGACAAACATATTGGTGTCATTGTGAGACAGATGCTTCAAAAGGTTTTAGTAAGTAGTCCAGGAAATACAGGTTTCATAGAGGACGATATAGTTGAGAAATGGAGAGTTAATGAGGAGAACAAAAAGGTCATAGAGGATGGAGGAAAACCTGCTGTTTTTAAACCATTGCTTCTTGGTATTACAAAAGCAGCAATTAGTACGGAAAGTTTTATTTCTGCCGCTTCTTTTCAGGAAACTACAAAGGTGTTAACAGATGCTGCTGTTCGTGGAAAGAGAGATGACCTTCTGGGTCTTAAGGAAAATGTTATAGTAGGTAACCTTATTCCTGCAGGAACAGGGATTAGGAAATATATCGATATTAAATTGAAGGTTGAAGAACAGGATAAGGATGTTGATAGAGAAACAGATGCTGAAACAAAGCCTGCACAAGAGGAGAAAAAAATTGCGAAAAAAAGGAGATCAGTAAAGGAGGGAGACTGATGCCAACAATTAATCAGTTAGTAAGAAAGGGTAGGAAGACTATCACAAAAAGAAAGAAGACACCTGCTCTTTTGAAGTGCCCACAAAGAAGAGGTGTTTGTACCAGGGTCTACACAACAACTCCCAAGAAACCAAACTCAGCTCTGAGGAAAGTAGCGAGAGTGAGACTTACAAGTGGTTTTGAGGTTACTTGTTATATCCCTGGTGAGGGTCATAATCTTCAGGAACACTCAATTGTTCTTGTTCGTGGGGGCAGGGTAAAGGACCTTCCAGGTGTGAGGTATCACATAATCCGAGGTGTTCTCGACACTGGGGGTGTTGAAGGAAGGAAACAGAGTAGATCACTCTATGGCACAAAGAAAGGGAAAAAGACAGAGTAGGAAGTAGTGTGTAAGGCGAAGAGCGTAAGGCGTTCGTAGAAGTAAGATTGAGAAAATGAAATTAATCTGTGTAAATCTGTGTAATCAGTGGTAAAAAAAGAAAAGGAGTAAGGAGGAAATATGCCAAGAAGGAGGCGACCAGAAAGAAGAAAGGCTGTACCAGATCCTCGTTATAGCAGTCTTGTAGTTGCAGGTATGATAAACTACATAATGAAGGATGGAAAGAAGAGTATTGCCGAAAAGATTGTAGAAGGTGCTATTGAAATAATTGGAGACCAGACAGGGAAGAACGGTCTGCATATTGTTGAAAAAGCAATCCAGAATGTTATGCCAAAAGTTGAGGTAAAACCGAGAAGAGTAGGTGGAGCAACTTATCAGGTTCCAATTGAGGTTAGACCTAATAGAAAGACGACACTTGCGATAAGATGGATAGTTAATGCAGCTCGAGCACGAAGTGGACATTCCATGAGAGAAAAACTCGCAGTTGAACTTACTGATGCAAGCAAGAATCAGGGAGTTGCTATTAAAAAGAAAGAAGATACCCACAGAATGGCAGAAGCAAATAAAGCATTCGCACACTTCAGATGGTAAGTACAATTTGTAATTAGAAATTTCCAACATTCGGTTTTAGAAATTCGGATTTGTTAATTCTTCCAGTTTAGGTAACATTAAATATTAAGATTTTATGGAAAAATATACACTTGAAAAAGTAAGAAATATTGGCATCATGGCTCATATTGATGCAGGAAAGACAACTACTACAGAGAGAATTCTTTTTTACACAGGAAAGGTGCACAGGGTAGGGGAGGTGGATGAAGGTTCTGCAACAATGGACTGGATGGAACAGGAAAAGGAGAGGGGAATCACAATTACATCTGCAGCAACAACCTGTATATGGAATGGGACTCAAATCAATATTATTGATACTCCAGGACATGTTGATTTTACTGTTGAGGTTGAAAGGTCATTAATGGTTCTTGATGGTGCAATTGCAATTTTTAGTGCAGTTGAAGGTGTTGAGCCTCAATCTGAGACGGTGTGGCGTCAAGCGAATAAGTACAGTGTTCCAAGGATAGCTTTCATAAATAAGATGGACAGAGTGGGTGCTGATTTTTACAGAACTGTGAAGATGATCGAAGAAAGATTGTCTGCAAGTCCAATAGTTCTACAGATTCCCCTTGGCAAGGAAGAGAAGTTTGAAGGGGTAATAGACCTTATACGTATGAAAGTAGTAAAATGGTATGAAGAAAGATGGGGTATTGATTATTATGAAGAGGATATTCCAAAGGAGTACATTGACAAAGCAAATCAATACCATGAATTGTTGATTGAAAAGGTATGTGACCTTGATGAAGATATTACAAGAAAATATATTGAGGAAGAGACTATTACAGATGATGAACTCATAGCAGCAATCAGGAAAGGGACAATAAAAGATGGAATTCATCCTGTGCTTTGTGGATCTGCGTTCAGGAATAAAGGTGTTCAGAAACTACTTGATGCAGTTGTTGATTTCCTTCCTTCCCCCCTTGATGTTCCTCCAATTGAGGGCACCAATCCGGTAACAGGAGATATAGAAAAGAGGTTTCCAAAGGACACTGAACCATTTTCTGCTATTGTGTATAAGATAGCAAGGGATTTTCACGTTGGGAAAGTGGCATTTGTCAGGGTCTACTCAGGGGAGCTAGAAGAAGGGAAAGCAGTATATAATACAAACCTTAAGAAGCATGAAAGGGTAAACCGTATACTTCAGATGCACGCCAACAAGCGTACACAGATGCGAAGTGTTTCGAGCGGTGATATTGCTGCATTTGTGGGATTGAAGGAATCACGAACAGGACACACGCTTTCAACCTTAAAACATCCTGTCCTTTTCGAAACCCCAACATTCCCAGTACCAGTTATCTCTGTTGCTATTGAACCCACATCGCAGAAAGATTCAGAAAAGCTAAATACTACATTGAGAACATTAAAGGATGAAGACCCTACATTTGAAGTGAAATATGACGACGAGATAGGTCAAACGATAATATCTGGTATGGGTGAACTTCATCTTGATGTTCTATTGAATAGGATGATAAGGGAATTTGGGGTGAAAGCAAATATTGGAAACCCTCAGGTAGCATTTAAAGAGACAATAAGAGAAAAACAGACCTTCGAGGAAAAATTTGTTAAACAGACAGGGGGGAAAGGACAGTATGCTCATGTCAAGATTCAGATAGAACCCCTGGAGAGAGGAAAAGGTTTCGTTTTTGAGAACAATGTGAGGCAAGGAGCAATTCCCAGGGAATTTATTACTTCTATTCAATCGGGAATAAGTGAGGCGATGGAGAATGGAGTTCTCGCAGGGTTCCCTGTAGTGGATGTGAAGACTACTCTCATAGATGGTTCTTTCCATCCAGTTGATTCGTCTGATATTGCTTTCAGAAGAGCAAGTTCAATTGCTTTTTACAAAGCAACAGAGTCCGCATCACCTGTTCTTCTTGAACCAATTATGGAGCTTGAGATTGTTTCTCCTGAGTCATATACAGGTGAAATAATGAAGGATATTCAGTCAAGAAGAGCACGGGTACTTGGAATGAGGAATAGGGATGGAAATCGAATTATTGAAGTGCTTATTCCTCTTTCTGAAGTGTTTGGATATGCAACGACTCTGCGATCTCTTTCACAAGGCAGGGCAGCTTACTCAATGCAATTCCACAAGTATGATTATGTTTTACCGGAAATCCAAGAAGGAATACTAAAAAGGATTAGAGGATATTAAGGAGATTCCTGAATAGTCCAAGGATCTCTTTATTCTAATAACCCATTAAATAACGCTGTTTACACCGTGCAGGTTCTGTGTAATAATATGGAAACTCTTGAGTGTTCTATTACACTGGACAGTTAGATCTAAGTCAAGATAATAGAGATTAACTCACGCTTAAATACTGAGGTTAGGTATGTGGATTTTTCTAGGATCTATATATAGATATTAGAATCTGTCGACCACTATATGTTGGTCTTCATACTTCATAGACGTAAGAAATCTTAGAAATTACTTTTTTTACTTTCCTTAGACATTTCTGAAAAATTATTCTAACTTAATAAATAGCGTAAGATAACTAACATCATTAATTCAGTATGACCATTTGGATTTGAGAAATTTTTCACAAAAAAACAGTTGACAAAAAAGGGTTTTTATTATATACTGTATTTGTAAGAATTGAAACTGGAGGTTTTTTGCAGAAAGAGTGCAAAGCTGTAATATTATCGGGAGGAAAGAGTAGGAGAATTGGTAAGAATAAATCATTTCTGAATATTGGGAATACCTTTCTGTTGGATTCAGTTATTTGTAAACTGAAGAGGGTCTTTGAAGATATATACATTATTACAGATAAGCCTTCTAAGTACCAGGCATTAGGACCTGAGTGTTTGGCTGATATTTTTCCAGAGAAGGGACCTCTTGGTGGTATTTATTCTGCTCTTGAGTTAATTGACACGAGTTATGTCTTTGTTTTTGCTTGTGATATGCCTTTTTTAAATACAAACTTGATTGAGAGTATGATAGATAGGATTGATAAACGATATGATGCAATTGTACCTCTAAATAAGGGGTATGCAGAACCACTCCATGCTATATACGCTCAGAGTTCAAAAGAAACAATACTGAATTATGTGGTTCAGGACCAACTCAGTGTTCATTCCCTGTTTAACAGAATTTCCACACTTTTTATAAAAGAGGAAGAGACAGAAGCGTTTGGAAATAATATGTTCTTCAATATAAACGTGATGGAGGATTACAAGAAAGTATTGGATATTGTGGGGTATGGTGCTAAAAACTGAGGATTTCGATATAATAAGAATTAGAGGAGAGGTTGGAGAAAAGGTCAGGGATACTGTTAGTGTAGAGGCACCCCTTACAATATTTCTGAATGGTGAAGAACTTGTTACTCTGCTATATACACCATCCTATTCAAAACAACTTGCAGTTGGATTCCTCATTTCAGAAGGGGTTATAAAAGAGAGATTGGATATTGAATCCATAAGATTCTATGATAATAAAGGTGTGATTAATATCAACATAAAGAACAATGGTGCTCCTTCAAAGAGAGTATCCTCAGGAAGGGTTATTACATCAGGTTGTTGCGGAGGGACAAGTTTTTACAGAGTGAAGGATACAAAAAACCTCAGAAAGATAACCTCCAAAGAGAAATTTAGTAGTGATACAATTATTAATCTGATGAAGGAAATGGCAAAAAGGTCGCTTGTCTTTAGAAAAACAGGTGGCGTTCACTCTTCTGCCCTTGCAAAAGGAGGAAGAATTATTCTTTTTAGAGATGACATTGGAAGACATAATGCCATTGATAAAATAATTGGAGAATGTTTTCTTTCAGGTATTCAACTGGATGGGTCAGTTCTTCTTACTAGCGGAAGGATAACGTCGGAGATAACAAGAAAGGCAGGAGTTGTAGGAATACCTATCATTGTGTCCAAATCTGCACCTTCCAGCCTTTCGATAAGGATGGCCAAAGAACTTGGTATAACCCTTGTAGGCTTTGTCCGTGGCAAGAGGATGAATATCTATTCAGAAGAATGGCGAATAGTATAGGAGGATTATGGGACTAAAGACATTAGGACAGATAAAAAAGGGAATAAAGAGTATGATGGAAACCAAGCAGTTTGAAAATAGTTCCCTTGCATATATCGAAAAGATCCTCAAATTTAAGCTGGATATGAAAAGAAAAGCAAAGAAAAAAGTTGATACATCCTTTGCTTACAAACGAAACCTGAAAGGAAAGATTGAACAGGGGGAGAACATTGCTGATTTCTCAAGAATAATTATTGATAAAGATTTTCTTTCTATGTCTTTTCATAAGATATGTGAGATAAGAAAATCGTTTAATAGTGGAAAGAAAAAAGAGATTAAGAAAATAGAGAAGGCAATCGATAATGGAGAGATTGATTTTACGAAAATCCAGAAGAATCTTGCAATGCACAAACTTAGTTATTTCAATACCCTTTCTAAGAAGATAGAAGTTGGTAAAGAACTCCTCTATTCCATCTCATTTACTGTCTATGGATCAATCTTTGAACTCTGTGTAGAGATGAGAAAGGATTTGATAAGGGACTATGCATGGAAAAAAGGGAACTGCCCTTTTTGCGGGACAAACACTGCAATGGCAAAGTTTGAAAAAGAAGCAGGACGAAGGGTTCTCTGGTGTTCGCTATGTGGAGCTGAGTGGGTTTATAAAAGGCTTGAGTGTCCCTTCTGTGGGAATGATGACCAGAAGCTCCTGAGATTCTTCTATCTTGATGATAAAAGCCCTTACAGGGTTGATGTATGCGATGTTTGCAAGGGATATATAAGGACAGTTGATGAGAGAAAAAGAAATGAAGAAGAAAAGACAATTTTTGAGATAGAGGATATGAAAACCCTTTATCTGAATGATATTGCGGAAAAAGAAGGTTATAAAAAAATATAAAACTAATAGTGGAAGGAGGTGAATTTGCATATAATTCTCTTTAACAAAGAAAATGAAAGGAGGTGTAGGTATGGAGTTTTCTCGAAGGACATTCCTTAAAATCTCCGGTGCAACAACAGCAGGTGCAATCTTAGGTGGTCTCGGTGTCAGCCTTCTTAAACCAAAAGGCGCGTATGCTCAACCATTAAAGATTAAATATGCTAAGGAAATAACAACAATATGTCCATACTGTGCAGTTGGATGTAGCATAATCGTTTCCACGAAGGACGGGAAAGTTATTAATACAGAAGGCGATCCTGACCACCCAATAAACCAGGGTTCACTCTGTAGCAAAGGTGCTGCACTCTCTCAGATTTACAATAACAATAGAAGACTTGCGAAGGTTCGATACAGGGCACCTTACACCAATGAATGGAAGGAAGTTACCTGGGATTGGGCACTTCCCAAGATTGCAAAGAACATTAAGGATACTCGAGATAAATACTGGGTAACAAAGGACAAGGATGGGAAAGTTGTCAACAGGATTGAGGCAATTGCAGCTCTTGGTGGTGCAGCTCTTGATAACGAAGAGTGCTATGCATACTCAAAGATGGCAAGGGCTCTCGGCATTGTATACCTTGAACACCAGGCACGTATATGACATTCCTCTACAGTCGCCAGTCTGGCGGAGAGTTTTGGTAGAGGAGCAATGACAAATCACTGGATTGATATTAGAAATAGTGATTGCATTCTGATTATAGGTAGTAATGCAGCTGAGAACCATCCTATTTCCTTCAAATGGGTTATGAAAGCAATGGAGAATGGCGCGAAACTCATTAGTGTTGACCCTCGTTTTACAAGAACTTCATCCAAAGCTGATATATATGCACCTTTAAGATCAGGAACAGATATTGCTTTCATCGGGGGAATGATAAACTACTGCCTCAGGAACAAACTCTACAACGAAGAGTATGTTGCGGAATTCACAAATGCATCACATCTTATTAACCCTGGTTACGGATTTAAGGACGGGCTCTTCTCAGGATATGATGCCAATAAAAGGAATTACAACAAGTTAACCTGGCAGTATCAACTCGATGAGAACGGAATTCCAAAGGAGGACAAGACACTTAAGGATCCCAATTGTGTTTTCCAACACATGAAAAAGCATTACGCTCGTTATGATTTTGATACTGTTTCCAAGGTTACTGGTTGTTCCAAGGATGTATTCCTTAAGGTTGCAGAGACATACTGTGCAACGGGGAAGAGATCAAAAGTTGGCACAATTATGTACGCAATGGGAACAACGCAACACACACATGGGACCCAGAATGTAAGGAGCTATGCAATCCTTCAACTGCTTCTTGGGAATATTGGCTTAGCAGGAGGTGGTATCAATGCGTTGAGAGGTGAATCCAATGTACAGGGTTCAACAGACCACTGCCTACTATTCCATATCCTACCCGGTTATCTTAAGGTTCCTAAAGCAACCGATATAGATTTTGATACCTATCTTAAAAGGTGCACTCCAGTTTCAAAGGATACCAAGAGCGTTAACTACTGGAAGAATTATCCGAAGTTTGCAGTGAGTCTCCTCAAGGCTTTTTGGGGTGATGCAGCAACGAAGGATAATGATTTTGCATTCAACTATCATCCCAAGGTGAGTGGTGACTACTCGCATATTTCCCTTTTTGAGGCAATGTATAAGGGTGATATCAAGGGAATGGTGTTGATGGGGCAGAATCCAGCTGTTGGTGGTCCAAATGCGAGGATGGAGAGAAAGGCGATGGAGAACCTCGACTGGTTGGTAGCAGCTGATTTGTGGGAGACTGAGTCTGCATCTTTCTGGAAAGGTCCAGAAGCGGATCCTGCAAAGATAAAAACAGAGGTTTTTCTGCTTCCCGCTGCAGCATCTTTTGAAAAGGAGGGAAGTATCACAAACAGCGGAAGATGGGGACAGTGGCGCTACAAAGCGGTGAATCCTCCTGGAGATGCAAAGGATGACCTCTGGATACTCAATGCAATTTTCACAAGGGTTCAAGACCTCTATAAGAAAAGAGGTGGGTCGTACCCAGAACCGATAACAAAACTTGCTTGGAACTACGGAGAACATCCAGACCCACACGACGTTGCAAAAGAGATTAACGGATACGATCTAACAACAGGAAAATTGCTTGTAAACTTCACCAAATTGAAGGATGATGGCACAACAATGAGTGGAAACTGGCTCTATTCGGGAAGTTATACAGAAGACGGCAACATGATGGCTCGAAGGGGACTTGAGGACCCGACAGGCATTGGACTTTATCCGAACTGGTCCTGGTGCTGGCCTGTCAACAGGAGAATTATCTATAATCGTGCATCCTGTGATACAAAGGGAAATCCCTGGAATCCTGATAAGTATGTCATCAAATGGAACGGTGAAAAGTGGGTTGGGGATGTTCCAGACTATGGCAAGACCGTTTCTCCGGAGAAGAACGTTGGTGCCTTTATAATGAAACCTGAGGGACATGCACGTATCTTTGGAATGGGTCGTACGGATGGACCGTTCCCTGAGCATTACGAACCGCTTGAAGCACCTGTGAAAAATATGCTTTCCAATACTCAGAACGATCCTGTAATAGTTAAATGGGGTTCCGAAATGGACAAGGTGGGAACAAGTGACAAGTTTCCAATTGTTGCAACAACATACAGGGTTACAGAACACTGGCAGGCAGGGCAGATGACCAGGAATCTTTCCTGGCTTGTTGAACTCATGCCGAGTATGTTCTGTGAGATGAGTAAGACTCTTGCAAAAACAAAAGGCATCAAGAATGGCGATAAAGTCAAGGTTAGATCTGCAAGAGGTGAAATAGAAGCCTATGCACTCGTTACAGATAGATTCCAGACTTTCAAACTCAACGGTAAGTTGGTTGAAGAGGTTGGTCTCGCCTGGCATTTTGGTTTCATAGGCTTAAGTAAAGGAGATAGTGCAAACTGCCTGACACCGCATGTAGGAGATGCCAATACAATGATTCCTGAGTATAAGGCATTCCTTTGCGATGTGAGAAAGGCTTAAGGGAGGTAAAACAAAATGGCTGAGAAAGCAGTACTTCTTGACCTTTCCAAGTGTATGGCCTGCAGGGCATGTCAGGTGGCTTGCAAACAGTGGAATGATCTCCCGGGTGAAAAGACTACATTCTTTGGTGGTCCTGGTTATCAGAACCCCAAGGATCTCTCTCCTCAAACATGGACATTAGTGAAGTTCTTTGAGAAGAGAAGCAATGGAAGTCTCATCTGGGCATTCAGGAAACATCAGTGTTTGCACTGTTCCGATGCCGCCTGTATTGCTGCTTGTCCTGTAACGCCTAAGGCAATGACCAGGGATGAGGATACTGGAGTTGTCTATGTAGACAGGGAAAGATGTATTGGATGTGGAGCCTGTGCGGAATACTGTCCTTACGGTGTTCCACATATAGATGAGAAGGAAGAGAAATCAAAGAAATGTACCTTCTGTATAGACAGGATTAAAGAAGGGCTTGAACCTGCTTGTGTAAAGACCTGTCCAAATGGTGCTCTTGTCTTTGGTAACAGGGATGAAATAGTGAAGAAGGCAAATGCATTAGCTGGTAAGCTCAAAAAAGCAGGGAAAAAGCCTTACACCTACGGCATAAAGGAACTTAATGGGCAACACAAAATCTATGTCCTTCCTGAAGGACTTGATTTCTATGATCTTCCGAAGAATCCAAGGGTTCCTGAAGATATTGGATTCTTCCAGAATCTTCTCAAACCATATAG
>SDBS01001816.1_pt1 | contig 21532 bp, 19 predicted proteins | sample 2277091 | NCBI WGS metagenome assembly SDBS01 (sample SAMN10404972, study PRJNA504765) | marine sediment metagenome | isolation source: marine sediment core GS10_PC15, 163 cmbsf | place: Arctic Ocean: Southern Knipovich Ridge | collected 2010
AAAAAAAAAAAAAAAAAAAAAAAAAAAAAAAAATAATAAAAAAAAAAAAAAAATAAAAAAAATTATAAATAAAAAAAAAAAAAAAATCTTTTTTTTTCAAAAAAAATTTATTAAAAATTCATATCAAGGTTTTTTTTTTTTTTTAGTAAATAAACCATATTCTACTAAAACAATTATACTCTCAATAACGATAAATATCCAAGGATTATTTGAAATTAGAGTACCAAGTGCATATGCAAACATTTGGGTAATTGGAACAGTTAACACATTAATATCAAATACCACTTCAAATAATACTATATCTGATTTCATATTGTGTCTAAGAAAAAAATAATAAACTCCAGATTCAATGAAAAAAGTACCTAAAATCATAATCGGAATTATAACTAAAAAAAGCCATATAATATAATATGGAATCCCTGTATAAGCAGCAACGGGGTTACCATAGACGTTTGGAATAATCAATAATAAAAAGATAAATAATAGAGACAAATTAATCAATATAACTCTAGATTTCATTACGATTTATGACTAGAATTAGCTATATATAAATATTATGTAAGCAATCTCAAAAAGTCATTATATCACTTTTTAACCAATTAAGAAAAAGAAAAAATTGAATTTATTCAAATAGAAATCAAAAAAAGAATAATTTATTTTATAAATCTATTCGTCCGATGGCTCTAAATGGTAATGCTTTATTGAATTTCTTATAATCAAAAATTCTTCTCCCATCTATCAAATTAGGTGTCTTCATATGTTCGATGAAAATCTCGGGTTCCAACTCTTTGAATTCATCCCATTCTGTAATCAAAAGAGTGCATTCAGAATCCTTTAAAGCTTGTTCAAGAGAATTAGCATATCTTATTTTATCGCCAATAGCATCCTTTGCAGATTCTTTTGCTTCAGGATCATATCCTATTATGTCTGTGACATTCCTTCTAATTAATTCATTAATAACTCTAATGCTGGGAGCTTCTCTCATATCATCGGTGCCAGGTTTAAAAGAAAGACCAAGCAAAGTAACTTTCTTACCATCTAATTTACCTATTAAACCTTCTGCAATATCAACAATGCGAATTGCCCTAAGATCATTTCTTTCTAAAACGGCTTCTAATATTTTAGAAACATATCCCTTAGATCTTGACCATTTAGTAATTGCGTTTACGTCTTTATGAAAACATGCCCCTCCAAAACCTACACCAGCACCAAGGAATCTATGGTTTAACCTATAATCCATGCCAACACCTTCCATAACTTGGACAACATCAACATTGGGAACTAATTCGGCAAAATTAGCGAATTCATTAGCGTAAGATATTTTGGTTGCTAATAGACAGTTGTTTCCGTATTTAACTAATTCAGCGCTTTCTAAATTCATTCTCTTGATAGGACAATTTTTTAAATGATCTCCATAGAAGTATTCATAGAATTCTTGAAGCACTGCTCCACTTCTCTCGTCAATTTCACCGATAATTATTCTATCTGGTCTAAGTGTATCTTCAATAGATCTACCCTCTGCTAAGAACTCTGGTTGCATGCACAATCCAAAATCCTTACCGGGTTCTTTCCCTGAAACTTCGGTAATAGTTTTACCTACTAAATTCCTTGTGGTTCCTGGAACTACAGTAGATCTAACAACAATTAAATGATACTTATCACTTTTTTTTAAGGCTTCACCGATTTCTTTGGCGGTACTTTCAATATATCCTAAATCGATAGATTTATCTGGTCGCATTGGTGTCCCTTGTGTAATCATTGTAATATCTGACTCTAAAACTGCTTGAACAGGATCCGTTAGACATTTAAGAAGTTCTGCCTTTTGTTTCCCAATGTCAGTTAACATCTGGGGTAATCCATCTTCAAAAAAAGGAGATACAAAATTGTTTATCTGATTTGCTTTCTTCTCATTATGTGTAGAAGCAAATACTTTAATATCTTTCAGCGCGAAACACGCTGCTGAACAAAGGCCTATAAAGCCTGTCCCAAGAATTGAAACTTTTAACTTATACATTTTAGTATTGAATCTTTTTTTTTTATAATTACAGAAATATTCGATTTAGGTTTAAACCTTTCGTTTAAGACAAAAACTAATATCATAATATAAATGTAAGAAAAAGTTATAACGATAAGAAAATAGTATTAAATTGTGACATTTTCATGCAGTGTAAGTAAAAAATGAAAACATTGTTAGTAAAACGTAGATGATTTCCAATATAAAATATAAGATAAAGAGATAGTTTAAAATGAACACATTAAGAGAAAAGTTAAAAATTCCAGATAGTGCCTTAAAAACACTAAATGATTTCATTATGGATGAGAATAATCCTCTTATAAATGATTTACTTCAAATTATTGAGAAATATGGGGGAATCGAAGAAATTAATAAAAAAGCTGATGAAGCCAATAACTTAGATCGCATTTTATACAAGTTGGAAAAAAAGAAACCTGAATATGTGAAAAATCTTGAATGGTTAATACAACAGAGAGATAAAGACGCGTTTATAAGTATTCCCGATTATAAAAAAATGATATTAGGGGAAAAATTTGAAACCGTAGAGTTTGATGATAATTATGCTATAACATTAGAACTTTCAGCATGCCAATATTTCCCGTTTTTAATAGATGTTGCTGAGGATGCCATTAAAAATCAAACTCTAGTACCTGGACGCATAATACGAGTTAGAAAAATGAAAGAACAAGAGGAAGACGGAGATTTATTAGCAATGACTGCGGCTATGCAAATTATAGGTTCTTCATATGTCGAAACACTTGATACTAAAGGAACTGCTCCAGGTCCAGATGGTTTGCCAGTTAATATTCATTTAGGTGGGCCAGATACGATAACAGGATACTTTGGTGGTATAGGAGAACCTAATGATTATGCTTTAAAATGGGTCGATGAGTTTCTATATTATTATACAAACTACGGAGTAAGACAAGTGTTAAATGTAAACCCTGGCACAGTACTTCTAGGATATTTTATCTATAAATTGGGAATTAACAATGAGTTCAAAATTTCAGTATTTATGGGAAATGATAATCCTTATTCTAGTCTATGGACATTGATGACAGCAAAATTATTTTCTCGAGAAGATGGTACTAGTCCATTAATTGGTTATAACCTTTCAAATTCAGTTAATAATGAAACCTTAGAGCTCTCAGCATATATTCGAAAGGAATTTAATTTTGAAGATGTAGTAAGGTTAGAACATCATATAACTGAAACATGGAAAAGCATCGTAAGACAACCTTATGATAGAAGAGATGAATTAATTGAATTAGGAAAAAAAGTTAAAAATGTAAGCGCAAAACATGAGGGAGGCAATGTTGAAGTTGAAAAAACTCGACAACATCCTACTGATATTCTTGATTATTTTAGAGACAAACAAGAGATAATTGATGCTGGAGATTGGGAAGCTTTAAAGATAAATCATAGGGATAGATATAATGCTGTTAACACTACTGCCAAAATGTTAACCGAGAATGGATTATCTTTTATCGCCGCTCGCAAATTACATAAATTAATATAATTTTTAGATGGAAATAAGAAAATGGGAAAATTTGATTTTAGACCATCTGGTGTAATGCCAGCATTAGTAACACCTTTCAACAAGGATGAGTCTATAAATGAAGAGAATTTGAGATATCTTGTCAATCATCTCATTGAACAAGGTGTTACAGGAGTCGTTCCAGTTGGTACTACCGGAGAATTTGTTAATATGACTTATGAAGAGCGTTTAAAAATCATTGAAATTGTCGTCGATGAGGTTAATGGTAAAGTTCCAGTCATCGCTGGAACAGGAGAAACGGGAACCAAACTGGTGGTTACTGCTACTAAAGCTGCTACTGATATTGGCGCAGATGCGGTATTGATTGTTACACCTTACTATTTAAAACCAAAAGCAAAGGGATTGTACGACCATTATTATACAATCACAGAAAAAACAGATATTCCTATAGTATTATATAACATTCCTGCTTGTACTGGAGTAGAATTACCTTGGACTGTCGTAGAAGATTTAGTTGATATTGATAATATTGTAGCAATTAAAGATTCAAGTGGAGATTATAAATATTTCTCTGCTCTATTAGAAAAAGTAAGTGATAAAATTTCAGTTCTTATCGGGTGGGATGAGAATGTATTAGGCGCTTTGGCAGGTGGGGCAGCTGGTTGTATTTTAGGTTCCGCAAATGTTTTTCCTAAAATATGGCTTGAAATTTATAACCACGTAAAAAATAATCGTCTATTAGAAGCACAAACACTTCAAAAAAAAATTCAAAAATTTGCACGATTACTAATTAATTCTGGAGCATTAGGAGTTAAGTCATGTTTAAATATGATGAAGATCCCGGTTGGAATAACTCGACAACCTATTATTTTAGGAGATTCACTTTCCTATGAAATTAAAGATGAGTTAAGAGTAGAACTCGAAAAATTAGGTTTAATTGAAAAGAAAGAAATCGCGTTTGAAATTGGAGATAAACCTCTCATTAGTAGATTTTATGCAGTAGGAATCACACCTGAGAAAATAACAGATTTCAACTTAAAAGTTGGTGAATCTCTTGTAGGTAATCGAGTTGAACTGGCACATATAGACTTACTTATTGGAAATAAAGACGGACCAGTGGGAAAGGCTTATGCTATTGCTTTAACAAACCCATCCGAAGGAAAAGAAGGACTTCAAGTTATTCTTGAACCTAATATGCAAGTAAAACCACCTACGATTATGATACCAACTGTTAAAATAACATCGCTTCGACATGCAAGTTTAACCTATGGACCCGCTCAGGCAGCAATAGCTAAAGCTGTTATGCAATGTATTGAAGATGGAATTATTCCTAAAGACGCTACTGACGATATAGTAATAATTGTTAATGTTTTTGTTCATCCTAGTGCAAGTGCAAGAAAAAGAGTTTTTATTAATAATTATAAGGCTACTCGAAATGCCATCAGAAAAGCAATGGAAGGCTTACCTACGGTCGATGATGGAATAAAAAATGCAGAAAATGCTCGGCACCCTTTCAGAAATGATCCCTAATTTTAAAATTTCAAAGAGATAAATTTTGTCATGACTTTTTTAATAAGTTTTTTAAAGTGATAAAAGCACTTCCGATCTGAACTCGGACTAGTTTTTGGATTGGAATAACTTCATATTTGGTGCCACTTAATAATTCATGGATTTTTTGTTCAATCCACTTTTCTAGATCGCCTTTAATTTTCGAAAGCTCAACTTCATTTTCATGGTGATTTGAAATAGCTTCTTTACATAATCTTGCAATCATTGATACTCTCAGTAAAATGTAATATCTACTTGAGATATTTGAATCAAATGCTTGGGAAACCGTTGCTTTCCCTTCATACATTGAAGAGACTTTCGCATCAGCTATCTGCAATTCAAGATATGGACGTGTTGTGACAATATAATCAGCTACTGCAGTGTATAATCGGGTAGACATATCACAAAATTTCCTTATATGGTTAAAAATTTTCCTAGAATGTTTATAGATATTTTTCATATATTCCAATGATTTTAAACGGAGATCTCTTCTTTCAAATTCAGTTAGAGATGTATCTTCTATGGAATTGTGGTAGAAGTAGGGCATCTCACAAACTAAAATAAAGCTCTTTTCACCAGTAATACTTTTAATATAATCAAATGAGGAAGAACCACATTTTATAAAATCTTGAGGGTTCTCTATACCTTTATCTTCAGCAAAATCATATTGCTTTTGAATACCAAACGTTTGGAAAAACCCGTCATCTAATTTTTTAATGAAAGGTGCTTCAGGTTCTCCTAAATGCAATGGTAAATGCTCTTGTTTTACAAGATCAGTGAGATTTGCAAATAAACTACCAACTCCACGAGAAACATAAAAATAAACACCCCCAAATGCAGAGTTATGAAGACTATACATAAATTTAGGTTTTATAGTATTAATCAATTGCATTAAGGCTTGTGTTTCTGGGGGGGGAGTCTCGAATTTAAGTTTTTTATAATTGATTGGGAATGACCATTCAACTTGCTCAAAACTCGCTGGTCTATAATAATTCTTCGCATATTTAACAGGATCAAATTCTCCTTTAAACCATCCTTCGTTGAGGATAGCACCATCAATGTCAATTGCTTTAATTAAATACCATGTATAACCTGTTTTTTTTGTAAACTCAGGATTTTCTGCTAAAAAATATGATAAAAATTCTAAGCTCATACTCCCTATTGGTTCATTGGGATGTGGGAATGCAATTAAAAGTATATTTTCTTTTCCTTCCCCAATTTTTAAACAATAAATTATATTTCCAGCTCGTGATTTTCCTATTTCTTTTAGTTCCACATTCGCAAAATCATTCGCAAGCTTTTTGCTTGAATCATCCAATTCAGCAATAATCATGAATTCTTTATATTCTGGGATTTGGTTTAAGATTTCTATAAGTTCCATTTTTTTTACCCTAAAAAATTGAGGAAATTACGCTTATAAGTAATATTAGAATTTAATCTTGTTTTCTTTATAAAATAGTTATATTTTCTCTAGTCATAAAGATTTACTGTCAGTAAATAAGTAGGTATACTATAATTTTAATGGACTAAGAAATTTATTTTATTTATATTAAAAAATAATTATAAAGAAGTAGAAGAAAAACAAGTAATTTTAAGTGATCCAAGTGCAGATGCATGAAAAAGAATTTTTATTAATAATTATAAGGCTTCTCGAAATGCCATCAGAAAAGCAATGGAAGGCTTACCCACGGTCGATGATGGAATAAAAAATGCAGAAAATGCTCGGCACCCTTTCAGAAATGATCCCTAATTTTAAAGTTTCAAAGAGATTTATTTTTTTAAATTTTTTCTGATTTTTTATTTTAGTCTTTTTATATTAACATTTAAATTAAATTTAAAGCTAAAATAAATATTAGATTATAAGTAAACAAGGTGATAATTTTTGGAATTGAAAAATCTCTTTAGTCCAGGTAAAATTGGCAATGTAAAGACTAAAAATCGAATTATTCGTTCAGCAACTTGGGAATCAAGAGCAACAGAAGAAGGTTATGTAACTGATTCACTTATTGAATTCTATGAAGAGTTAGCTAAAGGTGGAACTGGCTTAATAATCACAGGATATATTGCCGTAGATCCGATAGGTGCCCAAACGATTCGAATGACAAAAATTTATGACGATTCTTATTTACCTGGACAAAAAAAATTGGTTAAGACTATTCATGATTATTCAGATGTTAAAGTTGCTGCTCAAATAGCACATACAGGCAATAACGTACTTAATCCTGAATTAGAAACGGTTGGTCCATCGCCAATCAAAAATCCTAATACTCAAAAAATTTGTCGAGAGTTGAAAAGTGATGAAATTGAGGAAATAATCAAGAAATTTGTGGAAGCTGGTTCCAGAGCTTATGATAGTGGTTATGACATGATACAACTACATGCAGGTCATGGGTATTTATTAAGTGACTTTATATCTCCTTTCACGAATAGGCGAAATGATGAATATGGGGGGAGTACTCTAAATAAATCAAGAATCATTATTGATATTTACAATCAGATTAGAGACAATTTAGGAAAATCATTTCCAATAATGATTAAATTAACAACTCAAGATTTTTTAGGAGAGGGAAAGGGATTAACATTAGAGGATGGTGTAAATATCACCAAAAGCCTAGTAGAAATAGGATTTGATGCTATTGAACCTACATCTGGTCGTACGAATTTAAGATTTACTAATAATAAATCATTTCCAAGTGTAATTTTTAGTTCACCAGAAGAAGAAAACTACTTTTTACCAAATGCTAAAGCACTTAAGTCAGTAATGAAAGAATGTCCTTTAATTCTTATGGGTGGGATAAGAAATCCTTTATCAGCGGAAAAATTTTTAGATGAAAAAATTGCGGACTTTATTTCAATGTGTAGACCTTTTATATGGGAACCTGATTTACCTAATCGATGGAAAAATGGAGATCTCTCACATCCGCTATGTACTAATTGTAACGCGTGTTTTATGGCTGGCATGAAAAAGAATGTTTATTGTGTATTAAAGAAGAAAATAGAAAAAAAATAAAAAAAACTCTCATTTCTTTTATTTTAAAATAAGCTATTGAATTTATAGAATATATTTTAATTATTAGCTAAGATCAAACTGATCTTAGGATCTTACTTTATATTTTTTTATATTTTATTAAGTTTAATCTCTCAAAGTCTTAAATTAGTAAGCCATTTCTGTAGAAATATAATACTTTATAAAGTGAATATTGATAATTTCAAGAAAATATCTATATTATAATATTATTACTTAATTTAATTTAAAAAAAAAATGAGTTGAATCAAAAAGTGACAGAACAGGTTCTGGATTTGAAAATAGGAAGTGAATCACCTGAATTTTGCCTTCCAGATAAGGATGGTAATGAAGTATGTTTGAAAAATTTTAAAGGTAAATATGTTATCCTCTATTTCTATCCTAAAGATAATACTCCCGGATGTACAACTGAAGCAATAGGTTTTACAAATATTCTTCCTGAGTTAGAAAAATTAGATACTGTAGTTATTGGAATTAGTCCTGACAGCCCTGAATCACATGCTAAGTTCATTGAAAAGAAGAATTTAAAAGTAATATTATTGAGTGATACTGATAAAAAAGTTATTAAAACCTATGGTAAATGGGGAAAAAAGAAATTTAGAGGAAAGGAATACATTGGGGTTACTCGAAGTACTTATTTAGTTGATCCAAAAGGATTAATTGCTTATATCTGGCCTAAAGTTAGCGTAAAAGGTCATCCAGAAGAAGTGAAGCGAGTTTTAGAAGATTTAAAAATCTCAAAATGATTTTTTTATTTTTTTTATTTGATTGTGATTTAGTATTAGAGAGAAAATTAAATGAATGTTAAAGAAGCTGTTGAAAAAAGAAGAGCTTATCGCTCTTTGGAACCAATAGAAATTTCAGAAATTTTAATTAAAGATTTGGCCAAAATCGCTCAAATTGCTCCATCTTGTGCGAATAAACAACCATGGAGATTTATTTTCATTACTGATAAAGAACAATTAAAAAAGATATTTTCTACTTTATCAGTTGGGAATAAATGGGTAGAAAATGCTTCTATGATTATTGCTGTCTTTAGTAAACCTGAAAAGGACTGTATTATAGGAGACCGTTTGTACTATTTATTCGATACAGGTATGGCGGTTGGCTTTATGGTTTTAAGAGCTACGGAATTAGGGCTTGTTGCTCATCCAATCGCAGGTTTTAATGAAGAAAAAGCAAAGAGCATACTTAAAATACCAGATGAAATGAGATTGATTACATTGATAATTATTGGAAAACGTTCAAAAGAAGTAAATCCCGTTCTATCTGAACCTATGAAACTGGGAGAGAATCAAAGACCACCGCGGTTATCTTTACAAGAGTTTATCTATACTAATGATTATAACAAAAAACTCCAATAAATTCAATAAGACATTTTGAAAAATGGGTACTTCTCAGTTGTTTGGGATTTTAAAAAAGAAATGAATAGCTAAGTGAATTATAATGAGTTTATAAATGAATAAATTAAAAAATGAAAAAAGCCCATATTTGCTTCAACATGCGAATAATCCAGTCGAATGGTTTCCATGGGAAGAAGAATCTTTTGAAAAAGCTAGAAAAGAAGACAAACCCATATTTCTTTCAATAGGTTATTCAACTTGTCATTGGTGCCATGTTATGGCGCATGAATCCTTTGAAGATAGAGAAGTAGCTGACTTAATGAATGAAATATTTGTATCTATTAAAGTTGATAGAGAAGAACGCCCAGATATAGATAAAGTTTATATGAATGTTTGTCAGATGATGACAGGTTCAGGAGGTTGGCCTCTTACTATAATTATGACCCCTAATAAAAAACCATTTTTTGCCGGAACATATTTTCCTAAAAATTCTCGATTTGGACGAATTGGACTTTTAGATTTAATCAAACGTATTAAAGCACTCTGGAGCGATCAAAAGGAAAAAATTATTGAGTCAGCAAACCAGATTACTTTTTCAATCCAAAACATAAATCAAGAATCTCATGGAGATAAGATTAATAAGAGTGTTCTTAAAAAGACATTTAACCAGCTTTCTACGCGTTTTGATGAAAAAAACGGGGGATTTGGTGAAAATCCTAAATTTCCAATGCCACATAATCTTATATTTTTATTACGTTTTTGGAAACGCACAGGTGATAAAAATGCTTTAGAAATTGTTGAAAAAACACTTAAAGCTATGAGAAAAGGAGGGATTTTTGATCATGTTGGATATGGGTTCCATCGATATTCAACTGATTCAACTTGGTTGGTTCCTCATTTTGAAAAAATGCTTTATGATCAAGCATTAGTTGCAATGGCATATATAGAAGCATTTCAAGCTACTAAAAATAAGGAGTATAGAGAGACAGCACAAGAAATTTTTACTTATGTTTTACGAGATATGACATCACCAGAAGGAGGATTTTATTCTGCAGAAGATGCTGATAGTGAGGGTCAAGAAGGCAAATTTTATGTATGGTCAACAAAAGAATTAGAAGAAATATTTGTAAATGAAGAATTAGACCTTGTTTCTAAGGTTTTCAATATTAAAGAATTTGGGAACTATTTAGAAGAAGCGACAGGGAAACGAAAAGGATATAATATATTACACTTAAAAAACTCAATATCTTCAATTTCAGATGAACTCAACATACAAGAAAACGAATTAATAGATAGGATTAAGAAGATACGCCAGAAATTATATAAAACACGTGAAAAAAGAGTTTTTCCTCATAAAGATGACAAGATCCTAACAGATTGGAATGGTTTAATGATCGCGGCGTTAGCCAAAGGTGCCATAGTTTTTCAACAACCTAAATATTTAAATGCAGCTAAAATAGCTGTTAACTTTATTCTCTTAAAACTTCGTCAACCAGATGGCAGATTATTACATCGATATAGAGGTGGAATATCAGAAATTAAAGGTTTTTTGACTGACTATGCATTTCTTATATGGGGTTTAATTGAGTTGTATGAAGCAACTTTTGATATTTTTTATCTAAAAACTGCATTAGAATTACATTTAATACAGATGAAATATTTTTGGGATGCTCATATTGGAGGTTTTTATTTTACTGCAGAGGATAGCGAAGAATTATTGATAAGGCAAAAAGAAGTTTATGATGGAGCTATACCTTCTGGAAATTCTGTAGCTATGTTAAATCTTTTTCGATTAAATTTTATTACAGGAGACCATCAATTAGAAGAAAAAGCGGATATCTTAAGTCGAGTTTTTACTGAGGATGTGAAAAAATCTCCTATGAATTACACTCTACTAATGGTCGCCATTGATTTCTTTATAGGACCTACTTATTCATTAGTAATTGCGGGAAATACCATGTCAAGTGATACACTTAACATTATAAAAGCTGTTAATAAATATTATATTCCTAATAAGGTTTTTATTCATCGACCAACAGAACAAAATCCACCAGACATTGATGCCTTTTCAAATTTTGTTGAATTTTTTGAGAACCTTGAAGGAAAAACTACAGCATATGTATGCATTAATAAAACTTGTAAACCCCCAACTCATGATATTAACAAAATTAGAGAATTACTTAATCCAAAATGGTTTAAAAAGTGAGCATTAATTCATTAATTATTAGTAAAGATAAAAATTATCAGCTTATTTTAATTTGCTTGATACTAGAGCTTCCATTTCATCGAGGCTTTTCACATTATTCATTTCATTTTTAGTTATTAATAATTCCAGAGAAACATTCTTTTTAACATATGCTGATGGATATTTCGCATCAGTAATTTTATACTTTTTCTTAAAATCATTCTTATGCAAGAATTCTACATCAATATTTAAATTATTAATGAATTTCTTCCAATCCTTTTTCATACTAATAGTTCCAAATGTCTGCATACATAGGTTACAATCATAAGTACTTGGCCTTAGTATTTTATGCCAAAGGTCTTTAACACTACTTATGATACCAGAATTAGCATTGTAAATAAAAATTAAACTTTTTTCGCTGCTCATATGTAACTATTGAATATTTAAAATTTTAATTTGGATCTTATTTTATATAACATTTTTAAAAACAGAAAGAGAAAAATATTTGAAAAAGTGATTAACTGTGTTTAGATTATTAATTAGGAAATTAGCTCCCTTAATTAATCATTTCTAGTAAATTTACTACGACTTCGAGAAACTCATAAACTAATCTCACTTTTATTAATTTTAAGTAAAATATTTTAGATTTATATTTTCTTAAATAATAACTGAGTTATTTTAATTTGTATTTTTCAAGTAATCCTGTCAACCTAGCTCTATGAAATTTAAGCCCTAAATCAGCTGATGGGAATCCGTATGCTAAAGACATTAATTCCGTAATATACAATACTGGAATTGTGTATTTTATTCCTGTATGCTTCTCAATATCTCTTAATTTACTATCAAATTGCTGGAAACATTGCGGACAGTTAACAATAAATACCTCTGCTCCCGCTGCGACAGCACTTTTATATTTCTGTGCGAGAATTGCCATCGCTGGTTCGGGATCGGCATGCTCGGTTCCTGCTCCACAACATAAAACTTCTGTATCGTAATCAACAGGTAATGCTCCAATAGCTTTTACTAATGCTCTTAACTTTATAGGTTTCATAGGGTCATCAGTTTGTATTTTCTCTGATGGTCTCATATAGTGACAACCAGTATGACATGCGACCTTTAGCGCTGATAAATCTTTGACTACATGTTCACTAATTTTTTCTGCTTCAATTTCATATAAAACTTCAACAAAATGACGTACATTAATGGTTCCTTTAAATTCTTTTCCAATTTTACTCAAAATTTCGTTGATCTTATTTTTCTCATGGTCATCGTGCTTTAATTCGTGATTAACCAATTTTAAAGTCTGGAAACATCCATTACACACACTCATAATATCTTTACCTTCTGCCTCAGCAATAGTAAGATTGTATGCACCCATAGTTAACCAACTAAGGTGATCTGTCGAAGCTTGACCAACTGGATCTGGACAACATGCAAATGGTGCGTCAGAAATTTTAACCCCCAGTTTTTCAAACACTTTTCGGGCAGATATTTCTAAAAATGGTACTCTATTCCCGATAAAACAACCTGGGAAAAACTTAAATTCTTCTACTTTTGCCATTATTTTTCTTCTCTTATTCTTTTTTTATTAATTTATTTAATTTTGTTTCACTTAAAAGTTTTTGAACATCTTCCTTTGAAGGATTTTGTACTTTCGGGAGACCTAATTGATCTCGTCGTCTCTCAATCGCGGGTTGGGAGGGTATTGCTTTTCCAAAATCATATATTGCTGATGCTTGACCCGTAAAGTAATCTGGACCTTCACCTTTGGCGAGACTCATATTTTTTAGTAGGTAAAATACTTCAGTCAACTCTATTTTCTGTGGACACACTTCATCACAGGTATCACAAGCAGTACAACCCCATATGTTAAAACTTGACTCTAAACCAAATATGGAATCATGTAACCCTAAAAATGAGTTGAGTATTAACGGTCTTGGACGATAACGTCCGTTCGTTACTTTCGCAACAGGGCATACATCAGTACAACGATCACATTGATAACAGTATTTTATAGTATCCTTTATATGAGCATCCATTATTTTTTTTTTTAGTTCATAATCTATTACAACCATATGTTTCACTTTTTTGATTTATTAATGGTTTTTTATTGATTTTTATTATTGGATATATCTTATTTTAACCATGGATCCGGTATTTTCAAATTATCCAAAGCCTTGTCTTCTGACACCTGCTTTGCAAAATGCAATATAGTTTTCTCTATTCCAGCAATATTATGATTTGTTTGGACTAAAAGATTAGCTTTTTTACAAATCCCCTCTTGATCTGACCAAATATGGTATAAAAGAAGTCCATGAGGTGCTCCAACGAGCCCAATTCCCTCACCTTCTTTTGGTTGAATATCTAATGTTTTACAATCTGGATTCACAATATCAGGATCTTCTAATAAAGATTTTATTGTTTCGATTGACTCCATTAATTCAATCAACCGTGCCCAATGATAAATAAAGGTGGGATGTGATATTGGACCAATTTTTTCTCGAAGAGCTTTTAAAGCTCCTTCTGCTAATGGTGTAGCCATTTTATCTACAGCATTAATATTTCCTAAAGGACCTGAACGATAAACACCTTTTGGGTATCCTTCTGGTTTGTAATACATATGTTTCGCATAAGCATGTTCTGGAATGTGTACACCTAAGCAATCTTGATATTTGTGAAAATCATAATCCTTTTTATTTCCATCAAGCGTTACGATCCTTAAATTTCCTTCATATATGTCATGTATGCCATTGTTAGTCATTCCAACATAATAAGTAGGAACATTGCCTACTTTAACAATTACATCCCAATGATCATCTATAATTTTTAGACCGGTTTCCATAGTTTTTTCGGTCCATTTCATTTGATCTTCAATTTGTTTAAGGAAATTATCTCGATCAAATTCATCTAAAGGTTTTCTCATTCCTCCAACTATCGCAGATATTGGATGTACAGATTTTCCACCGACAGTTGCAGATATTTTCTGACCAAAATTAATCATGTTTAAAGCCATAGCTCCAAGATCTGGTATTTTATTAATGGCTTTTACAATGTTTATTAAACCTTGATCTGCCTTAGGACCTAGAAGAAAATCTGGTGCCGCTATGCCATAAAAATGCAAAGCATGAGAGCTATATTGTTTTGCGTTAATTAATAACTTTCTTAATTTTAAGGCTGTTATGGGGATTTCTACTCCCCAAGCATCTTCAACTGCTTTTGTCGGGGCTAAATGATGAGGTATGGAACAGCTACCACAAATCCTTGGAGTTATTCTATTTATATGTTCGCAATAACGACCTTCAAGAATTTTTTCAAAAAATCTCGTTGTAGCTATGTTATTTTGAATATTTTTTATCTTACCATCATCGTCTAAAGCAACCTTTAAAACTCCATCTCCTTCTGAACGTGATACAAGCTTATCTATCATCTTTTTAGCCATATTTACTTATCCTCCATATTATCGTTATATTTATGTTTTAAAGTACTATCTGCTAATGTAAACCTATTGAATAAACCAGCTGGATCTTTAAACATATTTTTAACTTCTTCAGGATCTTTATCTTTGCAAAGTGAACCATAAGTGCTTATAAATTTAACTCCTGGATCTTTAATTCCTGCAGCAGGACCAAAACATCCAAGACATGGAGCATTTCCTTTATTTGGACAAAGTGTACCGCATCCCGCTTGCGTTACTAATCCTAAACAGACATATCCTTGTTCTAATAAACAAGTATCCATAGTAGGCAAGCCTTCAAAATCACGTTTTAATTGAGTAGGTACTTTATCTACTATTTCTCGATCACAATGACTACACACAGTTTTGGAACTAAATTTAAAGTTTGGATCATCTTTTAATAAATATAAGGAGGTTCCAATTATATCATCAAGAATTTTATTTCCAGTTGGAGCGACATCTAAGGCAAATATATCACCACTTTTAGTCTTAACCTTCTTCGAATTAAAGCTTTTTGGTTCGTATGCTAACCTTTGGAGCAAATCTCCTCTAAAATAGAAGTTGATTATGTTAGAAACTCCCAAATAAAGATCGAGAAAATGTTGCAAGCTAGCCGCTTGCTGAGGTGATAATGCTGTTATGTTTGATAAGATCTCCTTTAATTGTTCTGTTTTATCACCAAGTTTGTTGGTTGATTTATAACACCCATAACAATAATCTCCATTATTAGGGCACATTAATTTACATCCCGCAGCAGTTAATGGACCATAACATAATTTTCCATCATTCAAATAACAACCCTTTGTATTTAAATCACAATTATCACACACACAACCTTCTTTATTGAGAGATGATGGACCCTCTCCAGATAATGTAAGTAAATATAGAATTGTTGCTATAATATTGTTTGCTGTAGGTGGGCACCCAGGAATAAATACATCCACATTAATTAGGTTTTTTATATTTACTATAAATTCTTCAAACTCAGGTATAAATTTTGTAGGCGTTTTTGATTCTGCGTTACTAAATTCACTTTTTATTAGATCTTTAATATCACTTAAGTTTGCTAAACCTGCTATGCTACCATAGCAAGAACAGGCTCCAATGGCTACTATAATAGAGCATTTCTGTCTCATTAATTTAATGTTTTCAGTATCTCGTTTTGTTCTAGCGACGCCTTCAAGAAATCCTACAAAGAATTCTTCATCTGATCTCTCTTTGAGAGATTTTTGCTGTAAATCTATAACTGCTGGTAAATATACAACATCTAACTCTTCCAAAAATGGAAGTAAGTCGAGATGTGCGTTTAAAAGGCTTTGATGACAGCCTCCACAACTACTTAATTGCATAAATGCTACTTTTGCTTTTGCTGGCATTTTTCTAGAATTTTTAATTATATAATTTTAATATTAGCTTAAATTATGAATTTAATAAAAATTTGTTCTTAAAATTATTCTTTTAGACGATTTATGAGCTCTGACCAAAGTGGCTCTTTAAACTCGCCAGAATGTTTGATTTTGTCTATTTTTACAGAAATTGCTTTTTTTGAACAAGCTACTGCACATGTTCCACATTTTATACATTTACTTGCATCTAAATCTACTTTTACTTTTTTACCTTGTTCATTTTCTCTTTCAGCTTTGAAAAAAGCACCTGTTGGGCAAACTTCAAAGCAAGACATACATGAAACACATAAATTCCAGTCAACTTCGATATTACCCTCAACGTAAACCTTTGCTTTTTTATTAGCTTTTTTACAATTAACCATTTTGGATTCTAGTTTTGGAAGGACTTTTTTTTGGACGATCAAAATATCATCTAAATCAATAGGATTACCATTCTTCTTTAATGTAATCGCAGAAAAAGGGCACATATAAGCGCATGTTCCACAATATGAGCATACTGTAGCATCAGGAATTTCTGGTAATAAATCAACTGTTTTTACTCTAACTTTTCCTTGATGAGTCTGAGTGATTGCACCCTTAGGACAGACAGTTACACAAGTAGAGCAGCCTACACAAAGATCTTTATTAAATTCAATTGATTGGTTTTTAATATAGAAATTTAAGATAACTTCATTAATCTGATCGTTTATAATTTTCTCAATTCTGGGATATGACATTTTTAATTCCCTCCTTTAATTGGACTAGGTCCTAATTCTTTGATTTCTTCTACATATTCATTGACAATTTCTGTTAACTCGGCACCTTCAGAAGCAGATATAAAGGCGTATTTAACTCTCTTCGGATTAATACCAAATTGCTTCAAATATGAATGAAGCATAGGTATCTTTCGTACTGTTTTAAGATTACCCTCTACATAGTGGCAATCGCCAGGATGGCAATGGCTAACCATTACGCCATCAGCTCCGTTTATAAGAGCATCAAGAATAAATTGAGGATCAATTCTACCTCCACACATTACTCTTATGATTCTTAGATTAGCAGGTCGTTGCATCCTTGATGTTCCTGCACCATCAGCACCCGCGTAAGAGCACCAATTACAGAATATCCCTAAAACATAAGGATCAAAAGTTTCTTGATTGCTCAGTTTTCAACACCTCTTACTTTAGATTCCTTCGGAATTGCTGTTTCAATGATAGAATATATTTGGAAATCACCAAAATGGTTTTGAATAATAGCATCAGATGGACAGGCTGCAACACATGTCCCACACCCTTTGCAGAGGATTTTATTTATTTCAGCAACTCTTTCGAACTCATTAAATGAGATAGCGTTAAACGCGCATAAGTCGATACAGGATTTACATCCTGCACATTTATGGTTAAGAACCTCCGAATAAAATGGTTCAATTTCGACTTCTCCTTGAGCCATAAGAGTAGCGGCACTTGATGCTGCACCTTTAGCTTGAGCAACTGTATCAGGAATATCTTTCGGACCTTGTACAGTGCCTGCTATAAAAATTCCTTCCGTTAAGGTATCGACTGGACGAAGTTTTGGATGTGCCTCCATTAAAAACCCATCCTCTGTCTTCTGTACATTAAAAATTCGCGTAATATCGTTCATATCGCACCGAGGCTCTAAACCAATGGATAATACAAATAAATCTGCTTCAATTTCTACTCGTCTTTGAAGCAACGTATCTTCTGCTCTTACAACAATGTTGTGGTTTTCAACCTCAAAAACTTCTGCAATACGGCCTCTAATATATTTTATACCATAATTTTTTCCTGCTGATTCATAAAATTCCTCGTAACCTTTACCAAAAGCTCTAATATCCATATAAAAGATATATATACTTGCCTCAGGATGCTTCTCTTTATATTGGCGGGCTTGTTTAGTTGCATACATGCAACAAACTCGTGAGCAATATTTATTCCCCTTCTCTGTAAAATCTCGACTACCAACACATTGGAGAAAAATAACAGTATGTGGTTCTTTAAGATCTGATGGCCTTTTAATTTTACCCTCAGTCGGTCCAAAAGAACTCAATAATCGTTCCATTTGAAGTCCTGTAATAACATTTGGATACTTACCAAATCCATATTGTTTTAATTTCGTAGGATCATAAGGATCATAACCTGTTGCTAAGATTATTGTTCCAACCTTCACATTTACATATTCAGGCTTATCATCATATCTAATTGCTCCTACAGGACATACTTCAGCACATATTCCACATTTTATACAATTATCCATATTTATAGTGTATTCCCCAGGAACTGCTTGTGGAAATGCAATATAACAAGCTTTTCTAGGTTTCATTCCCAAATCAAACTCGTTTGGGCATTCAATAGGACATGCTTCAGCACATGCTCCACACCCGGTACATGTTTCTTGGTCTATATAATGGGGATTTTTTTTTATTTTAACTTCAAAATTTCCAACATATCCATCAATGGATTCGACTTCAGAATTAGTCATAAGTTCAACATTAGGATTTCGAGCAACTTCACTCATCTTAGGGGTTGTAATACATGCTGAACAATCCATAGTTGGAAATGTTTTATCTAACTGGGCCATATGTCCACCCACAGTTGTTGTTTTTTCAACTAAATACACCTTATATCCCGAACTTCCAAGGTCTAAAGAAGCGTTTATCCCTGCAATTCCAGCACCAACTACTAAACATGAAGGTTCAACTTTTACCGTAGTAACCTCTAATGGTTTTAGCCTACTAGCCTTTGCGACAGCCATCCTAATATGATCTTTTGCAATTTTTGTAGCACCTGGAACATCTCTCATGTTTACCCATGTGCAATGTTCCCTAATATTTGCTTGTTCGAATAGAAATTGATTTAGTCCCGCTTCTTGACAACACCGTCTAAAGGTAGGTTCATGCATTCTAGGAGAACACGCTGCGACTACAACTCTATTTACTCGACCAGCTTTAATATCTTCTTTTATCATATTTTGGCCAATATCAGAACACATAAACTTATATTCTTTCCCAATGACAACATTTGGTAAAGTTTTAGCATATTCTGCTAACATTGGAACATCAACAACCCCCCCAATATTGATTCCACACCAACAAATATAGACACCGACCTTTGGGTCTTCTCTGCCGGTTAACTTACTATCTTTTTTCTCTCCTGTCATTTTTTTACCTCTTTTAAGTTACCTCTCCAATTTTATCTAAAATGGATTCTAATGGAATAAATGGGGGGACTCCTTTCAAATCTGGACTCCTTATCAAGCCTAACTCCTCAAAACTCATACCTAATGCTAATCCTATCAATTGTGTAAAGTACATAACGGGAATTTTAAACGGAGCACTAATTTTATCTTTAAAAATATTATTAACTTCTATTTGACCGAGATCTAGTTGAAGTGTGCAAAATGGACATGTGGTAATAATAACTTCCGCACCTGATTTCGTAATATTCTCTAGTTTTTCTCTGGTAAAATCAAGAGATATTTCCTTAAAAGCTCCTCGAACACCTCCTCCTGCACCACAACACATAAATTTATCTTTATAATCCAAACTCTTGCATCCTGAAACTTCTACTAAGTCATCTAAAAAGGTAGGGTTTTCAGATTCCTGATTCCATGGACGAATTTCAGACGGTTTTACCAAATGACATCCATAATGTACTGACAGTTTTAGATTTAGTGGCTCTTTTCTGCCATATTTAGTCCTACTTTTAATTTTCTCAACACCTACATCATTATATAATATATCTACAACGTGTCTGACTTCGCAGGTTCCTTTAAATTCTCTCCCAATTTTTGCTAAATGTTCATTAACTAATTTTCTTTTTTCCTTATCATGTTTTAAAGTATGATTTACCTCTAAAAGACTTCCATAACATCCATTACACATTATTGCTATATCTATTCCAAGTTCTTCAGCAATGGTTATATTTCTTGCTCCAACTACTAACCAAGTGTCGATATCAAATCCACGGAATACACCAGGAGCAGGACAACAAGCTGCACCCTCCATATCTACTAAATCAATATTCAATTTTTCAAAAACACTCCTCGTAGCACGCTCGATATGAGGATATCGATTCGGTATCACGCAACCGAGGAACAGTGCAAATTTTGGTTTAACTTTTGGCATATTTTTCACTCTCCATTTTTAGCGACTTTTTTTTCATACTCACCCACGCCAGTAAGTTTATCAAATCCTGTGCTTTTTAGAAGAGTTTGTACTTCATTTTCAGCCTTGGGGTATTTATGTGTAGTAGGTGGAATTTTACTCAACTTATAATGTTCGCGTAATTTATTCCACTTCTCATCATTAATTGGTACTCCATGTCCCGTATTGTAGAACAATTTACATAAAGCAAGATGCGGTGCTTGGATATATCCTTTTTGAACAGCTAAATTTCTTAGAAAGATTATCATATCAGTAACAGGAACACCTCTAGGACATCGCTCTAAGCACGTGTAGCAAGTACTGCAGAACCAAAGTTCCTTATCAGAGAGAACTTCATCAGTAAGTCCTAATTGTGCCTTTCTCATTAGAGATCTGGTCTTATATGCGGTTCTTCTTCCACTTGGACATCCAGCAGTACAGGTTCCACATTGAATACAGGATCCTATTTCTAAATAACCAGCATCTCTTAATAAATCAGCGAGTTCATCAGTGAACTCTGTTATTACTTTATTTTCTAAATTTTCCATAATAATAACTACCTAAAAAAAACTCAATATTTAATAAAACCTTAATTAATTAAGAATCTTATTGAGAAAAAAGAATATTTCTTAAAAAAACTTATTATCTTAATTAATAACCAAATTTGAAAGAATAATTATAACTTATATTCAATATTTTATGATGAAATTCTAAAAATCAGTTAGATAATTCTGTTATTAAATTTTTAGACTTTAAATTAAGATAAAATCTCTCAAGATTGAAATCATATCAATTCATCCAAATATTTGTGTTGTTTTTTTTCTGGTAAAAATGCTAATTCTTTTTCTAAGGCTTTCTTCTTTTTTTGAGGTATATTTAGATGCTTTAGTTTTTCTCGAATTTCCTTTGATAATACAG
>SDBS01001817.1_pt1 | contig 21529 bp, 19 predicted proteins | sample 2277091 | NCBI WGS metagenome assembly SDBS01 (sample SAMN10404972, study PRJNA504765) | marine sediment metagenome | isolation source: marine sediment core GS10_PC15, 163 cmbsf | place: Arctic Ocean: Southern Knipovich Ridge | collected 2010
GTCGACGAAGGGTTTGCCGGATGCCCGGACGCATCCTGGCTGCAGGGAATAGCCGAGCGGGTCCTTGCCGCTCAGGGTGTCGGCTCTCAGTCAGAGCTCGGGCTGGTTATTACCGGTCAGGAAAGGATACGGGAGCTAAACCGGAGCTATCTGGGTAAAGACAGCCCCACCGATGTAATAGCCTTCCATATGCTGCCTGCCGAGGGGGAGGCTCCCTTTGTTCAGCCGCCGGATGGGGTGTTACACCTTGGCGAGGTTGTCATCTCCTACCCCCAGGCGGTGATACAGGCTGAGCAGCAGGGGCACTACATCAGGAAGGAGATAGCCATTCTCACTATTCATGGTATACTCCATCTCCTGGGCTATCAGGATGAAGAGCCGGAACTCAGGCGCCGGATGGCAGCCAGAGAGGCGGAAGTCTTAGCTCTGATTGAGGACATACTGAAATAAGCAGCATTATTTATTAGTGGAGGTATCGAGAAGTTGAAGGTTCTTGGTATCAATGGTAGTCCGCGGCGGGGTGGCAATACCGACCTTTTGCTTGATGAGGTTATGAAGGGTGCTGCCAGCCAGGGTGCTGAGGTCAAAACCGTCATCCTTAACAAGCTCAAGATTACCCCCTGTCAGCACTGTGATGCCTGCTCCAAGGCGGGTAGCTGTCGCATAAATGATGACATGCAGATGGTCTATCGTGAGCTTGAAGAGGCGGACCGGGTAGTCCTGGCCTCCCCCGTCCAGTTCATGGGCCCGACGGCCCCGATGAAGGCGATGATTGACCGCTGTCAGGCGCTGTGGGCAAGAAAGTACGTGCTTAAGATACCGCCGCTTGGCGACAGGCGAGAGAGAAAGGGACTGTTTGTTTCCGTTGGTGCCCTGAAGATGGCTAACCTCTTCGAGCCGTCGCTGGCGATAGTAAAGGCCCTTTTTACCGTCCTGGACATTACCTATGCCGGCGAGCTGTTGTTCCGCGGCATAGATGAGAAGGGCGTTATCGCTAAGCACCCTGATGCCCTGCACCAGGCCTATCTCGCCGGGCAAAAACTGGCCGAAGATTGACCATTATCAGCGCCCTTTCCGACGCCGTCTGAGCACCAGTGGTACGGCTATACCGGTGGCTATGGCGGCGATAATGCCGCCAACCAGTGCCGGGCTAGTCTCACCTTGTGATGCCGGAGGTTCCGCCGGAGGTTCCGCAGGGGACGCTGCCGCCGGCTCGGCCGGCGGCGCTACCGGTGGGGTTCCCCTGACCTCAAACGTACCCGATAGGCCATTGACATCTACGATATAGGTCCCGGGAATATCCTTTCTGACGGTGAAGGTTACTGGCAGGCTGCTGCCAGCGGCCAGCGGTATGTATCCGGTGGCTTCTGCAACGCCATTTATCTTTAGTACTACTATGTAGGTATCCTCAAGTTCACCGTTGTTGGTCACCAGGACGCTTATGGTTATCTCCTCGCCGGTGTCCGCTTCCTGGGGTATTATCACCAGGTCTGTTATGGTCAAGGTCCCCGGACCGGGGGGCGGCGCTGGGGCTGGAGAGGTAGGAACCAGGATGGCAAAGGCACTGAAGTGGCTTAGGGGTGCAGCGATAGTGTTGGTATCGGGGTCAACTGTACCGCCCTCCAGTATTACCCACTCGCCGCTTGGTTCATCACAGGTAGCAATCACCAGGGCATCCTCGGCAACATCCCCGGGTAGTAAAGACTCATCATAGCCAAGGATAATGGTTATCGCCGGGTGGAAGGTGGCGCCATCAGGGCCAAGGTCGTAGACAAGGCCGATGATATCGTAATTTTCCGGAGGGGCTGGCCGGTCTTCCATAGCAACTATGGTTAGCTCGCGGAGCGGCTCACCATCCTTATTGAGACACAGTGTGTCTTTCTTGATGCTTAGCTGGCACCAGCCGTCGCTGGACTGGAAGATAAAATCACCGATGAAAATGCCGCCCGCATCGGTGTAATCAGACAAATCGATAGCGGGGCCGACTATTATCTCTTCTTCATCCGGGATATAGGTGACCGAGTCCATTTCCTGTAACGAGGGTAGATACTTGCTCACCGGGATAGAAAAGGTGATGGAGGATGTTGTGACGACGGCTCTGGACTCGATGAGCTCGCCGACTATATCATAGGTGCCGGACCGGCACCCCGCGGGAAACCGCAGGGGGACGACCATACTCTCCCGAGCGGTTCCTCCGACATTGTTGGGGAATGGCTCGATGTCTAGCTTAAAGCTTGATTTTAGTGTTATCCGCTCACCACTACCCCGGTGTTCAGCTACAATGCGAGATGTGATATACCCGCTGCTTACCGGCAGGGGCAGGTCTTGCTTACAGGTCGCCGTGCCGATAACCGTGGCATAGAAGACTTCACTACCTTCAATCGCATAATCGCTAAATACGGTATCATAGTCGATTGTGAAATAATCATAAACACTGAGGGCAAGTGCTGGCCTGGCACTGGTAAAGACCGGAAACAGTGCCAAAACCACTATCACTAATAAGCGCCAGATAGCTGCTCTTCCGGACGTACCTAGTCTCATCTTCTTGATTGTCTCTGCCCCCGGGTATTTCCTTGCCCTCGGGTAGACCTGGGCCAATTCACGATATATCGGTACCCTATTGGTCAGTACCTTCTTCTCCGCCATCTGAGTGTCAACGGGATAGCTATCGCTGCAGCCACGGCACATATGATACCAATCATGAGCCACCTGCTGGGCCTAGCCGGTGGTGTTGGGAGAGGCTCTGGAGCCGGTGGGGGTGGGGGTTCCTCTACCACGGCAAACGAACCGGTAATGCCGTTGATATCCACCAGATAGCTACCGGCCTCGTCCCTGGCCGTGGTAAAGGTAACCGTTTCGCTGGCACCTGCGGACAAGGTTATTTCTTCCGCTGCTTCAATTTCCCCGTTTATCTCGAGAGTCACCGTATAGCTGCCTGCTGTCTCCCCGATATTGGTTACCAGGGCATTGATGCTTACCGTTTCACCGGTATTGACCTCGGGTGGTGAGACAATTAGCGAGCCGACAGTAAAGGCAGCCGGCAGGGGTAGCGGTGGGGGTGGGGTAACATAAGCAATAATGGCAAAGGTGGTGAAGTGGCCGATATAGGCAGTAATGGTATTACTTAGCGGGTCAACCACCGCCGGTATCACCACCCATTCGCCGGCGTCTTCATCGTAGTAGGCAATACGCAGGTCTTCTTCGGCTACCCCACCGGGAATATCGGACGGCTCATAGCTCCAGGTTACCGTAATTAGCGGGTTGAAGGTCGCCCCGTCGGGTTCAAAGTTATAGGGCAGCCCCAGAATCTCAGCGTCTGGGGGTGGGGGCGGCGGCGTTTCATCAACCATGAACTCCAGGCTGGTGAGCGGATCACCATCTTCATCCAGGGCAATGGTCCCCTTCTGGACAAAGACATTAAGCCGCCCGTCCTCCGAGGTGATATCTATGAACTCTTTTATCCTGCCCATTGTGCTGATAAAGTAGTAGCTTTCATCATCTTCCATTGTAACTTCCAGTATAAGGTCACCACCTCCACCTCCGCCACCACCTCCACCACCTCCTCCTCCACCACCACCTCCACCGGGAGTATAGTAGGCATACCCTATGGGCAGGACTTCACCCATCAGGAGGTCAAGAAGGTGGTCTACGGTAAGGTCGGGAATACCCCTGGTATACCACATCTTGTAGTTACTACCTTCCTTGATGACACAGGGAGCGCCAACACTGCTCCACAGGTTGCTGCTGACACCCACCAGTGATTCGGCATCCGCCACGGCCCAGTTCTCACCATCACTCGAAGTAGCGTAACCAATGACGGTAGCAGTATCACTCAAGAGCTCCTTAAGCCTGTCTATATCCAGTTCTGCCAGGTCATTAATGAACTCGGTGAGGTTGTCCGGGTCAATACTACTTATAAAATCAGCCAGGTGGAGTTCCCCTATTTCATGCTTGATTTCCTCAAGGTCATCTTCGGTGAGGTCGGTCTTGATATGGGTGTACCACATCTCGTAGCTGCTGCCGGTCTTGACCACAGTGGGGGTACCGGCACTATCCCAGGCAGAGGTATCACCGGGGAGGACGTCAGGGTCTATTACTGTCCAGTTCTCGCCATCACTCGAGATGGCATAGCCGATGACAACGGCGCTGACGTTCAGGATGTCCATCAGGTCGTCCATATCGAAGCCCCCGATACCGGTCAGGTAGTCTTCCAGGTCGGCTTCGGTGAGGTCGGTCTCACCATGGGTGTACCACATCTCGTAGAGAGGGGCGGCATCATTTTCGATAACACTGGGTGTCCCGACACTGCTAAGGGCGGTACCACCACTCGCCAGTACCTCGGGGTTTTCTACCGTCCAATCCTCACCGTTAACCGATTCAGCATAACCGATGACAGTGCCGACGCTGTCCAGGAGGTCAAGGATGGCGGCCTCCCTTGCCGCTACATTCCCGTCCAGGTCACTCAGGATAGCCTTGAATTCTGCCCGGCTGAGGTCGGCCTTGGCGCGTGTGTACCACATCTTGTAGGTAACACCATCCTTGATGACGCAGGGTGCTCCGACACTATCCCATAGCTGACCGCCCCCGGCAAGGGCTTCGTCTTCCTCGATGGTCCAGGTTACACCGTTGGTGGAGGTAGCATAGCCAATGACGATACGGGTAGCACTCAGGAAATCCAGAAGATCATCGACATCATCGGAGCTCAGGGCCGCCAGGTCGTTGAGAAGGGAGTCAATGTCCTGGTTGGCTATATCATCGATAATATCATCAAAACAGTCTTTCTGTAGCTCATCAACCATTTCGGTAATGCTCATATCGGTTACGGCATGGGTATACCACATATGGTAGGTAGTACCATCGTGGATGACCCAGGAGTTGATGACATACTCTTCGTAGTTCAGGGTGACGTTTCCGGCGTACTTTGTCCAGGGCGGGCCGGCTGCCTGGGCCGGTGATGCCTGAACCAGCGGTAATATAACCAGGACCAGACCGGCTATGACGGTGACGGCTAATACTTTGCTAAATCGATTCATTACTATGCTCTCCTGGAGCTTCTCATACTCCCCCTTTTAATTGGGAGACTATATTGTAGTTATAACACATTTTATAGCCGAAAAACAGGTTTTTTTCTAAACATTTTCTAAACGTTTTCCAATTACCCCTGAAACCCCTTGAAAGATGCTATTATCTTACGTATCATAGTATGCAAGGAGTCTAGAGAGTGTAGTATGGCTACAAATAGGGGGGGGGTGGTAGCGAAAAGGAGGTAGAATACCTTGGAGATAATACCGGCAATAGATATCAGAAGAGGTAAGTGTGTCCGGCTCTATCAGGGCGATTTTGAGCAGGAAACTGTATTCCACAATGACCCGGTAGAGGTGGCACTGAAGTGGCAATCAATGGGAGCGCAGAGAGTGCATATTATCGACCTCGATGGCGCTGCTGCCGGCAAGCTCTGTAACCTTGACATTATTACCGAGATAGCCAACACCCTACTAGTACCCATTCAGGTAGGTGGTGGCATCCGCCATCTGGAAACAATAGAACAACTGCTTGAAGCCGGCGTAGACCGTGTTATACTGGGCACATCCGCCGTAGAAGCCCCGATACTTATTAGAGAAGCTTGCCGCAGTTTCAGAGAATCTATTATTGTTTGTGTTGATACCAAGAGAGGACATGTCGCAATACATGCCTGGCAGCAGGACACCAAGCTGAGGGCGATAGAGCTTGCCAAGTCAATGGTCAAGCTGGGAGTTAAGCGCTTCATCCATACCGATATCAACTGCGACGGTACCCTCACCAAGCCAAACTTCAACAGCATTACCAGGATGGTTCATGCTGTTAGGCTGCCTATCATCGCCGCCGGTGGCACCTCATCGCTAGACCAACTCAGACTGCTAAGTCAACTCGGCGTGGAGGGAGCTATCGTCGGTAAGGCGCTCTATACCGGTGACATCAATCTGGAACAGGCGCTGGCTACAGTTAGTCCACCACCAATCAAAATTTGCCGGGCAAGCCCGGTTCCTATCGGATCGCCAAACTAAACCTGTTAAGGATTTGCCGTATGTGTGGCCCCCGGCTGGCGGGGAAGGCTGTCCTCAAGCTCCGAAGCGGACAAATGGCTCAAATCCCTTGATGAGTTGGTAGCTTGATATCCTCTTCGCCTGGGCAGTTAAAAGAACAGGGTCACTCCTCGGAGTGACCCTGACTCATGATATCACCAATATAATGCTGTTTTTGGTAATTCCCTTTCTCTAAGCTATTATCTGAATAACCCTGGTGGCGACAAAAACACCAAAGGCTATTGCCAGGGGCCAGATACCAACCCCAAGGAACTTGGCCATCCGCTGCGAAGTACCGGAGCGAGTCCGCACCGCCCCGGCCAGCTCTTTAGCACCTAGGAGAACGCCAAAACCAACTATCGCCACTATACCTACCGCAGCCCCAAGCCCCATAGCAAGTACCGTAGCGACAGTTGTAACCGTGGTAGTAGTAACCGTGGTGATCGTAGTTATGGTTGCTGCCGTAACAACGGTGGTAATCACTGTTTCACCATTCTCATTGACTCTTACCTGAGCTACGGAAAACTCTTCTTCATCCAACCATAGGACGGTGCTACTGTCGAATATCCGTACTTTGTATAGTACAGCAAAAGGGCTAAACAAAATCTAGATATTCCTCCCGATTTCTAAACATTTTCTAAACATTTTGGTTCAGGAAACAAAACTAGAGTCCATTAATGCAAATGGTGTATCATAGGCTGACCCTAGATGTTTTTTGACGGGAGGAATTGGAATTGTATGACGTTGCAGTTATCGGTGGAGGACCGACCGGGAGCCATACGGCATATAAACTGGCCGAGAGAGGATATCAGGTATTGGTGCTGGAGCAGAAGTCAAGGCCCGGAGAAGGGGTCTGCTGTACCGGCGTTGTTGGGAGGGAATGTATCCACTCCTTTGCCGTTCAAGACGATGTCATTCTAGGCCGGGCGAACAGCGCCCGGGCATTCTCTCCTTCCGGTAAATCGCTCAGGCTGTGGCTTCCGGAGACTCAGGCTTGTATCATAGACAGAGCGGCCTTTGATGCTGCTTTGGCCAACCGGGCCCAGCGGGAGGGCGTCGAATATCTCTTCAATAGCCGGGCCACTAATATTAAGATTAAAGATGATATGGTTAGCATTGAGGTAGCCAGGCAGGGAGACGAGTTAAGCCTTGAAGCACGGGTAGTAGTTATTGCTTCAGGCTTTGCCTCTCGATTGGCTGAAGGGTTGGGGTTGGGTAGAATCAACTATTTCGCACTGGGGGCTCAAGCCGAGGTGGCAACGACAGGGATAGCCGAGGTGGAAGTCTATTTTGGCAATGAAGTAGCCCCCGGCTTTTTTGCCTGGCTGTTGCCAGTCTCATCAGTCAAAGCCCGGCTGGGATTGCTCTCAGACCGCAGCCCCGGATTTTATCTAAAGAGGCTGATGTCAACCCTGCTGGCTCAGGGGAAGATAACCTCTGATGAGGCTGAGCCAAACTATGGCGGGGTTTCGCTGAAGCCGTTAGCCAGGACCTATGGTGAGCGGCTGCTGGTGGTGGGGACAGCAGCGGGACAGGTAAAGCCGACCACCGGCGGCGGTATCTACTATGGCCTCTTGTGTGCTGATATAGCGGCTGACAACCTGCACCGGGCGCTAGCGAGTAATGACCTATCAGCCAGCGGGCTGGCTGGCTATCAGCGGGAGTGGAAAAAGAGGCTGGGACGGGAACTCAGTAGGGGTTACCGGGTGCGCAGATTGTATCAACACCTGAGCGATGGGCAGATTGATAGAATGTTTAATGCGATGGCAGCTAATGGTACGGTTGACCTCTTCCTGAAAGCCGACGATGTGTCTTTCGACTGGCATAGCGGCGGCTTGTTAAGGATGCTGGGACGAGTAGTAATATCCAAGGCTGTGAAAGTAGCAAAGGCGCCTTTCCGTCCGGGTGGTTAAGGTATAGGCACTCGAGATATCTCGGGTGCGCTGATTTGGGGATGGAAGGTGGCCATTTATATTCTTCGAGGGGGTATCCTGTAGGTGGACATTAGTAGTCAGAGACTTACACTGGGTGAAGCTGCTAGTTCCTTTCTGGTCGGTTTAGCACCGGAAAAGAAGGGGGCGAGTCAGCAGGAGGTCTATAAATTCGTTCGCTTTTATGGCTGGGAACGTACTTTTGCCGAGCTTTCTGCTCCCGATATAGGTAGCTACGCCGAACGATTATCGTTATCGGATACCGACTACGCTAGAAAGCTGGAGCTGGTACGGGCCTTCCTGGTTTATGCCAAGAAGGAGGGCTGGAGCAAGATTAATCTGGCTATTCATCTTAAGGCCAGGAAGAGTAAGGCCCCGAGCCGACCTTTGCCCCATCGGGATTTGCCACAGGTGGTTTCTTTAACCGAACAGGGGCATGCTGAGATGGAAAGAGCGTTGGCTACCCTCAGGAGTAGGCGCATTGAGGCTATTGACGAAGTGCGCCGGGCCGCTGCGGATAAAGACTTCCGTGAGAATGCACCTCTGGATGCGGCTAAGGAACAGCGCAGTTATTTAGAGGGCCAGATTAGGGAGCTGGAAGAGACGCTGAAGTCAGCAGTTATTATTGATAAGAAGCGAGAGAATACGCTTAAGACGGGTATTGGTGATAGTATTGTTCTGTGTGACTTGGCTTCCGGTGCAGAGCTGTGCTATGTGCTGGTTGCCTCCAAGGAGGTAGACCCGAGCCGGGGGAGAATCTCCACCGCATCACCAATCGGTAAAGCTGTTATCGGCCGGAGTCAGGGAGAGGTCGTAGAGGTAGTAGCACCAGCCGGCAAGATACGTTACGAGATTAAGCGAATCAAGCACTAAACGGTTCTGAAGGTTATCATCACCGAGGACTGTTCAGGCATCTCTTGCTCCCTGAATTGGACGAGTTCGCCCCTGTTTTACCACTCTAGCTCAGGTAGACAAACAACCATCCGCTACACGCTTCAAATCGGCAACAGATAGAATTTGAGTGCTGAGTTAATCAAAAATTGAGGAGAGCCAGTCAACCGACTCTCCTCGCAACCGTGTTGAGACTAGGCTTTACCAATGCGGAATACCTTGGTTCCGCATGCCGGACACACACCCTGAGTAGCAGGGCGGCCGTTCTTCATTGTAATAGCCTTCGCGTCTTTGATATCAACCTTCTTCCTACACTTAACACAATACGCCTGCATTTTGACCTCCTTAATTAATAAGAGCTTAGGCAAGAGATTATCACATAGTCAGTCATTAGTCAATAGGTTATTTTAGAATTTCGGGTAATTTCTCAAAAAATTCTTTCTGCCGGGTTATCCGACCTCGAATTTGTTGTCAGACCGGACCCTATTCATCAAGCCCCTGCCATAATTCCTCTACCCTTGCCTTTAGCTCTTCCAAGTTACAATCAGTATCTATAATGACATCGGCACAGTTTATCTGTTCTTGCACCGGCACCTGGGAGCGGATGCGGGCCAGGGATTCTGTTCTGGAGAGCCCCCTCCTTTCCTGCAGGCGTCTTAAGACAGTGGCTTCAGAGGCGGTAGTAACCCACACCTCATCTACTAACGAGGTCCAGTCCGCTTTTAACAAGAGAGGGGCTTCCAGCACTACCACGCTCGCTCCCCTCTTCCGACAGTCTTCGAGCCGGGTCTTTGCCACTTGATAAATCCGGGGGTGCGTTATCTGATTTAGCTTCAGTAGTAATTCGGGGCTGCCGAATACTATCCCCCCCAGTCTCTTGCGGTCGATACTGCCGCCGGAGGTGAGAACCTGCCTGCCAAAGGTATCCACCACCTTGTGCCATACCTCGGTATCGGGCTTGAGGGCTTCATGCCCTATCTTATCGGCATCTATAATAACCGCACCCAGGTCCTCTAGAAACCGGGCTGCCGTGCTCTTGCCGCTACAGATACCGCCGGTAAGACCAATAGTCTTCATCATTAACCAATCCCAGTCAGTCTACCCGCCTGGCAGCAGGTAGTCAAGGGATTCTTTATCTACCCCTCCTTAATTTCGCTTATTTCTTAACAGAAAATTAATATTCAGCTACTATAATTAATTATGCTGATATCAGCAGAAAGTAAGTGAGACGAAATGCAGCCGGCGCAAATAAAGAAAGGAGGTAAATAAGGAAATGTGGAAGAGAAAGAAGTTTATTATCCCGTTAGTAGCTGCTGTGGCGCTGACCGGAATTCTGGCCGGGTCGGCCCTTGCTCAAGAGGGAGATGAGGTTGGTCCGCCGCCGGGAGGGACGCTAATCGAGCGACTCGCGGAAAAGCTGGGTATTGAACAGTCGGAGCTTGAGACGGCCTTTGCCGAGGTCCGAAGCGAGATGCGGGATGAGGCTCGGAGTAGCCGTCTGGAGGCACTGGTAGAGCAGGGTAGGCTGACCCAGGAAGAAGCTGACCAGTTTGAGGAGTGGTGGCAGGCTAGACCTGAGATGGGGCTAGACGGCCTTTGTGCTCGCCTTGGTGGCCCCGGCGGTCACTTTGGGTCAGCCTTCGGCCCCCGTGGCCAGGGTGGACCTAGGTCTCTCGGCTGTCCCGGTGGCCAGTGGGGAGCTAACCCCATACCATAACCCCAAAGCTTTCGTTAGAGGAGCCTCGCCGGGGTTGTGCTATGTGAGCGGGAGAGGGGAATATTCCCCTCTCCCTTTTTTCATAAGACGGATGACAGCCCCTGACCTTAACAATTTCCTAACATTTGTGTTATAAGATAGGTGAGATGATAAACGTGATGAATCACTAATAGGGTTTGGAGATGGCAGGAAAAAGGGTTCTGGTCGTTGATGATAATGCCAAAACAGTGGAGCTGGTCAGGCTTTATCTTAAGCGGGACGGTTATCGGGTCTTTACCGCTTATGATGGTATAGAGGCCCTGCGCCTGGCCCGGGAGAGCTACCCTGACCTCATCGTTCTGGACCTGATGCTACCCGGCATCGATGGCCTCCAGGTCTGCCGCACCTTGCGAGCCGAATCCGATGTACCGATTATCATGCTTACTGCCCGGACAACCGACCGGGACAAGCTAACCGGCCTGGACCTGGGGGCGGATGACTATGTGACCAAGCCTTTCAGTCCCAGGGAGCTGGCAGCCAGGGTACGGGCCGTGCTCAGGCGCCTGCCGGGGGAGCGCGGTCCCGCCGAGATTAAGCAGGGCGAGCTTACCATCGACTCCCGTAAACACGAGGTGTTCCTTGCCGGCAGCCCGCTCAATCTCACCCCGGTTGAATTCAAGCTCCTGGGGATTCTTGTCAAGGAGCCGGACCGGGTCTTCAGCCGGGGGCAGCTTATCGAGAAGGCCCTGGGCTATGATTTTGAGGGTTTTGACCGCACCATCGACGTTCATATCCTCAACCTGCGCCGCAAGCTTAACGTAAAAGACAATCACTCGATAAATATAAAGACGGTGTACGGGGCCGGCTACAAGCTTACTATAGGTGAGAAGTGATACACAGTCTGAAGTTTCGCCTCATAATAGCCTTCATCTCGGTGATACTGGTGACCGTTGGCTCAATATCCGTCTTTTTCCACCAGAGAACTCTGATAGAAATCCGCCGTTTTGAGGAACATAGAGAGCAGGTACTTACCGGTAGGATGGTATTTGAGCTGTCTCGCTATTGCCATCAGCAGGGAGGGTGGGAAGGCATTCAACCCTTTGTGGAACAGGTGGGCAGCCTCTACGACCGGCGGATTATACTGACCGACGTTAGCGGAACAGTGGTCGCCGATTCGGAAGGGGAGCTCCTGGGAGAGCAGTACCAGCCTGATTCACCGGGCAGCGCTATATCTCCACCGTGGACAAAAGATACCCTGGGTATATTATACACTAGCCCCCGCTCGTCAGCGGACCCTATCTCTCTGATGCGTCTCTCGGCGCCGATAATGCAATATGTCCTCTGGGGATGCTTAATCGCCGGCGGCATTGCCCTGGCGATTGCATTTTTCCTATCGCGGCGAATATCGGAGCCGGTTAAGACGCTTACCCTGACCGCCCGGCGGCTGGGGGAGGGTGACCTTTCTCAACGGGTAAGTATTAAAGACAAAGGCGAGGTGGGAGAACTGGCCCGGGCCTTTAATTCTATGGCTGGTGACCTGGAACGTGACAAACAACTACAACAGGCCATGGTGGCTGACGTTGCCCATGAACTGAGGACTCCCCTTTCCAATCTCAGGGGTTACCTGGAGGCGGTCCGTGACGGGGTGATAGAGCCGGATGCGGACACCATCCGTTCCCTTAATGAAGAGGCCGCCCTGCTGTCACGGCTGGTTGACGACCTGCAGGAGTTGAGCCTTGCCGAAGCGGGTGAGCTGAAGCTGACACGCCATGTCGAAAATGTGGCTGGATTAGTTAAGGAGACGGTGACCGGAGTCCGAGCCAAGGCAGCAGCAAAGGGAGTATCGCTATCCACCAGACTGCCAGATGGACTGCCACAGGTCGATATTGACTCTCACCGGATTAGCCAGGTCTTGCGTAACCTGCTGGAGAATGCGGTAGCTCACACTAATAAAGGAGACCGCATCACGGTTAGTGCCGGACAGCAGGGTAGTTGGGTAGAGGTAACCGTAACCGATACCGGCGAAGGAATCCCAGCCGAGGACCTGCCCAATGTCTTTGAGCGTCTCTACCGGGTGGACAAGTCCCGCACCAGGGCCACCGGCGGCAGCGGGCTGGGTCTTACCATTGCCAAACGCCTGGTGGAAGCCCACGGCGGTAAGATTGATGTCCATAGTGAACCGGGGAAGGGCAGCCGCTTTGCCTTTACCATTCCTGTTGCTGGGTAGAGTGGTTTTTCCTCTCTATTTAAATAGGGAAATGTAATTCTTATGAAGGAGCATACTGATGAACAAGACAAAGTTACGTAGGGTAATATTAATTACAGCAATTTCCTGTGGAATCGCTATCCCTCTATTTACATATGATTCTAGCTCCGAAGCGGAATCTGTGGTGGAGGATCAGATAGTCACTGTGCAGCGTGGGGATATTACCATTGATATCACTGCGGCGGGAAATCTGTCTTACTCTCTCCAGGAAGACTTAACCTTTGACATGGCAGGTACGGTGGAAGAGGTCCTGGTAGAAGTGGGTGATTCCGTAGAAGAGGGGCAGGTGCTGGCAAGGCTGGATAGCTCGGAATGGGAAGATGAATTGAGTGCAAAGGGGAATAACCTGCTTCAGGCGGAGATAAACTATAAGAATGCGGAGATGGCATTGGATGAGGTTATTAACCCGTATACCGAGGAGGAGATAGAAGAAGCTGAAGATGAGTTGGAACAAGCTGAAGCGCAGCTCAGGTATGACCTGAAGCATGGTCCCGAAAGCTCGGTTCTGCAGTCGCAGGAGAGGGTATATCAGAGACAGAAAACGCTGGACGAGATGGAAGAGGGGGGAGATGAGGATGATATCGAAATAAAGGAAATGCAACTCCAGCTAGCCGAAGCCCAGCTGGAAAATGCTGTGGGCGATGTAGAAGAAGCCCTCGATGTAAGCATAGAGATTATCGCTCCCTTCGATGGTTTTATTACCTGGGTGAACACTGATGCCGAAGGGGGTGACGAGGTAATGAAGGGTACGGTGGCGGTGCAGATTGCTGACCCGGCCAAGTTCGAAGCCGTGCTTTGGGTCAGTGAAACAGGTATATTTGATGTGGAACTGAGTGGAGAAGCCTGGGTGCAGGTGGACGCCATGAATTCGCTTAACCTTCCGGCCAAAGTGACCTATATCTCACCGATCGCTATTATTCAATCAGGAGTAGTGAACTACGAAGTAACAGTCGAGGTAGAGCCTCTTGAGATCATTCGCGAGCAGCAACAGGAGGCAATGCAGGAACACCAGGAAGCCATGCCGGAGGAGTTTTCTTCCGGTGAACTCCCCGAGCGGCTTAAAGAGGCGGTGGAACAGGGCCAAATGACTCAGGAACAGGCTGAAGAAATGGTGAGCCAGCTTCAACAACAGGGCGCCAAAGCGCTAGGGCAAATACCGATGCTGATACCGGAAGACCTTGAGCTCAAGGAGGGTCTCAGCGTAACCGTCAGTATCCTGATTGAGGAGGCAAACGATGTTCTGGTGGTGCCCAACTCGGCAGTTACCTATCTTAGAGGAGAACCCTATGTCCAGGTGGTATTGCCTGATGGTGAGGTTGAAGAGCGTCTTATTCAGACTGGTATCAGAGACTGGCAGTATACCGGGGTAATCGATGGCTTAAGTGAGGGCGAGCAGGTGGTCGTACCTCAGGCGACCAGTGCTGACACATTGACACCCCCAGAACAAGAATTCCAAAGACCACAAGGGGGGATGGCGCCGGGAATGGGGGGAGTGCACCCATGATTCGATTAAATGATATAACCAAGGTCTATCCCATGGGTAAAAGGGAACTGGAAGTGCTGAGAGGCGTAAACTTGCACATTAAACAGGGTGAGATGGTGGCGATTATGGGGCACTCCGGCTCGGGCAAAACAACTATGCTCAACCTGATTGGCTGTTTAGATATTCCGACCTCGGGTAGTTATTACCTGGATAATCGAGAGGTTAGTCGCCTTAACAGAGGTGAGTTGGCGCAGGTTAGAGCTAAGAAAATCGGCTTTATCTTCCAGACCTATAACCTGTTGCCCCAACTTTCGGCACTGGCTAATGTGGAGCTTGGTATGAGATATGCCGACGGCATCGATTATGAGCGGGCTGTGGCAGCACTGGCCAGGGTTGGACTCTCCGATCGTGCCAAGCATAAGCCCAGCGAACTCTCTGGAGGAGAACAGCAGAGGGTTGCCATCGCCCGAGCTCTGGTAAAAAACCCGCCCCTTATTCTAGCCGATGAGCCCACCGGCAATCTGGATAGCCACACCGGCGAAGAGATAATATCCATCCTGACCAAACTACACAATGAACAGAACAATACCCTGGTTATGATTACCCACGAAGCTGACATTGCGCATTGCTGCCAGCGTATCATCCATCTTAAAGATGGCCAGGTGGAGGCGGAGGAAAAGCTATGAAGAAGTGGCTTGAACCTTTATCTAATACCTGGGAAGGAGTGAAAACGCATAAGCTGCGGAGCTCTCTCACTATCCTGGGTATCGTCATCGGCGTTGCCGCCGTAATTGCCCTGATGTCTATTGGTAGGGGTGTGTCGGCACAAATCCTGTCCCAGATTGAAGGTATGGGCTCCGACGTCATTACTGTTTTCCCCGGGTCTGTTACCGAGAGGGGAGTTGCCGGGGCTGGCGGCAGCGCGGCCACCCTTACTCTGGAGGATGCGGAGGCAATATCAGGGCAGGTTCCTTATGTAGCTGCGGTGGCGCCTTATTCTTCAGCAAACCAACAGTTAATTGTCGGTGGTGAGAATATGAATGCCCAGGTTATCGGGGTAACTCCCGAATACCAGGATGCCAACAATTTAGATATCTCTGCGGGTGTCTTTATCTCCCAGTACGATTATGAGAGCGGGACTAGGGTAGCCGTCCTCGGCTCCAATGTAGCGGATACGCTGTTTAGCGGTGTTGACCCATTGGGGCAGCAGCTACGGATGGGCAATAATATTGTCCGCGTTATGGGAGTCCTGGAGAGTAAGGGGGGTTCTTTTGGAATGAGCTCAACTGATGATACCGTCCTGATTCCACTGACCACTCTCCAGCAGACAATCAGTCAGCCGCGGACTGCCACCGGTGGGCATGTGGTAGGCAGTATTGCCGTGATAGTAAGTGACGAGGCGCAGATGGGTACGGTCGTTACCGAAACCACTAGTCTACTGCGCTCCCGACACGAGCTGGCTACTGGCGATGATGATGATTTCAGTGTATTCTCTATGGAGGAACTTCTCAGTACTGTGACGGAAGTAACGGGGACGATGACCCTCTTTCTGGGCGCCATCGCTGCCATTTCGCTGTTGGTGGGGGGCATCGGGGTGATGAATATCATGCTGGTTTCCGTAGTCGAGAGGACCCGGGAGATAGGCATCCGCAAGGCCCTGGGAGCCAGAGAGCGTGATATTTGGGGTCAATTCCTTGCCGAATCGGCATTCCTGTCCTTTACCGGCGGTCTTATCGGGGTCGCCGTTGGGTGGGGAGCCTCAAAGCTTATTTCCGGTGTGGGGATGATGGGGGAGATGACAACTTTGGTATCTGCTGATATCGTTATCCTGGCTCTTGTCGTATCAGTCGGTATTGGTTTGCTTTCTGGATTCTTACCGGCGCGGCGTGCTGCCCAGCTTAATCCGATAGAAGCACTAAGGTACGAATAGCAGCCCAAGAATATCTTTGAGCTACGGCAGTGCTGCAGTTGGTGCCTGACCCGCTTGAGTCTTGAGGAGGATGGTCATCCTGTTATTTCTTGGGCTCAACCAGTTCGATTAGTACCCCTGCTGCTTTAGGGTGTAGGAAGGCTATCCTGGAATCTTCAACGCCGCCTCTTGGCTTCTCATCGATGAGGGGGACCTCCTTGCTCTGGAGGTCATCCAGCGCCTGCTCGATGTCACTGACCGCAAGCGCCAGGTGGTGCAGCCCCTCGCCCCTTTTTTCAATGTACCTGGCGATTACCCCTTCCGGGTCAGTCGACTCAAGCAGCTCGATTTTGCTCTCGCCGATCGGGATAATAGCGGTTCTTACCTTCTGTGCCTCCACTATTTCGATATCTTTCACTTCCAGCCCCAGGGCATCAGTATATAGCTTCAACGCATCCTCGATGCTCTTTACGGCAATCCCGATGTGGTCAATCCTGGTTATCAACTCCCCGCCTCCGCAGGTTTTCTGTAATGAACCCGGTAATCTCCTCAAGGGGTGTGCCCGGCCCGAAGACCCGGGTGATGCCAGCGCCCTCAAGCCCGGGAATGTCCTTCCTGGGTATAATTCCGCCGCCGATAAAGAGGATATCCCGACCACCCTTCTCTCGGATAAGGCTCACCGTCTTAGGGAATAGTACCATATGAGCGCCGGACAGGCAGCTTAAGCCGACTACATCAACGTCTTCTTCCATCGCTGTATCGGCGATTTGCTCGGGGGTTAAGCGTAACCCGAGGTAGATTACCTCCATGCCGGCATCCCTTAGCCCCCTGGCTAATACCTTGATCCCCCGGTCGTGCCCGTCCAGCCCCGGTTTGGCGAGCAATACGCGCACCTTTCTGTCTCTCATTACTTTTACCCCTGTTTACAGTATGCTTGTCTCCCGGTATTCTCCGAATACATCCCTTAAGGCATCACTTATCTCCCCAACTGTGGCATAAGTCTTAACCGCATCAATCAGTGCCGGCATAATATCCCCATCGCTCCTGGCTGCGTCGCGCACTCTATCCAGCACTTCACCTACCTTCTGGTTATCTCTCTCCTGCTTTAATCTGCCTAACCTCGCTATCTGCCTTTTCTCCACTTCCGCCCCGATCTCGAGAAGCTCCGGCGACGGCTCGTCGTCTGTGATAAACCGGTTCACCCCGACGATAACCTGTTCCCCAGAGTCGACCGCCCTCTGGTAGCTATAGGCCGATGCTGCGATTTCCCTCTGTATGTAGCCCTTCTCTATCGCCTTCAGGGCACCACCCATTTTGTCGATTTCATTGATGTATCTCATCGCCCCGTCCTCTATCCGATCGGTCAACCACTCGATATAGTAGGAGCCACCCAGCGGATCGACAGTGTCGATAGCACCACTCTCATAAGCAATAATCTGCTGCGTCCGGAGAGCGACCTGCACCGCTTCCTTACTCGGTAGGGCGAACGCTTCATCAAACGAATTGGTGTGTAGCGACTGGCAGCCCCCCAGTACAGCAGCTAGCGCCTGCAGGGTTACCCTCGCGATATTGTTGGGCGGCTGCTGCTCGGTTAAGGTAAACCCATCGGTCTGCACGTGGTATCTCAGCATCATCGACCTTGGGTCATTCGCCCCAAACCTTTCCTTCATAATCTTAGCCCAGATACGCCTTAGTGCCCTGAACTTGGCTACCTCTTCAAGCAGGTTGGTATAGGCGGCGAAGAAAAAGGAGAAGCGTGGGGCGAAGGAGTCAACAGCCATCCCCTTATCTATCATTGCCTGAACGTAGGCGATGCCATTGGCGAGGGTAAACCCGGCTTCCTGGGCGGCGGTAGCTCCGGCCTCTCGCATATGGTAGCCGCTGATGCTTATCGAGTTCCACTGGGGCATATCCTGGGCACAGTAGGCACAGAGGTCAGTAACCAACCGCATCGAAGGGGCCGGCCCGAAGATGTAGGTGTTTCTGGCGATGTACTCCTTCAGGATATCGTTCTGGACGGTCCCCCTGAGCCGGCTGATAGCAGCCCCCTGCTTCTGGGCAGCGGCGGCATACATAGCCAGCAGGATGGAGGCGGTGGCGTTAATCGTCATCGATGTGCTCACTTCGGCCAGCGGAATGCCCTCCCAGAGCCTCTCCATATCCTCGAGCGAGTCTATGGCAACGCCGCACCGGCCGACCTCTCCGGCAGAAAGCGGGTGGTCCGAGTCGTATCCCTCCTGGGTGGGCAGGTGAAAGGCGACGCTGAACCCGGTCTGTCCCTGCTCGTAGAGGTACTTGTAGCGTTTGTTCGTCTCTTCTACGGTGGCAAAGCCGGCGTACTGACGCATCGTCCAGAGCCTGGTCCGGTAGCCGCCGGGCATAATATGCCTGGTATAGGGGTACTCCCCGGGAAGAGCGACATCCGCCTCCCTGTCCTTCCCCACATCATCCGCGGTGTATACCCTGTTGACCACAGTACCGTCAACCGTGGTCCTGAACTCCTTTTTTCTCTCCGGCAGCTCCCGGTTTTCTTTCTTTTCCTGCATTCCTCTTTCCTGTTCGCCAGGCAGGGCTGATATTACAACTATTTCTTATACTGTATCCTGAACCTGACAGGGCAGTATTCCCTGACTGGGCCAGACATCTATATTCTCTATTTCCCAGATATTGAATTTTCCTTCGGTTACATCACCAGAGCGAAAAATTTTCTGCGTTCGTCCTTACCCACTCATCGACTAGAATTCCCCGGTTCGCCTTAATAACACTCTCTATTATTAGTCTAGTATTGTAGCACTGTCAATATCAATGTCCTGAGGGTGCATGAGAAGGTGCCTCAGCCTTTGCCACCCCGATAACTAGAGGCAAAACCTGCTGCCTACAATCAGGGCAATTGTTGAGTATCTCTGGAGCCAAGTCTAATCTCTGGGCTAGATAGTCGAGCTGTTTTTCCGAAGCCCAGTACCTACCACAGGTGGTACACTTCTTTAATTTGAACTCCGTCTGCGGCATTTTGGGATTTGGCAAGGTTATCGTTCTGGTATCTCCGGCATCCTCCAGCTTTATCGCCCCTACCGGACAGACATAAGCGCAGGAACCACAACCAATACAGACATCGGAAGCCTCATAAAAGGGGAAGCCCACCTCTCGATTAGCACCCCGATCGATCCAGCCGATTGCCGAGGGACCGACTGTTTCCTGACATGTCCGGACACATAGTCCACAGAGAATGCATTCCTTATTCTCCGGCTCAAACGGTGTTTTAACAACACCCAATTGACGGGCTAAATCTTGTATCACTTCTGAATCAGGGCATCTGGCTAACAATAGCTCTATTATCATCCTGCGGCTAGCCAGAACCCTCGTGGAGTTAGTTTTTACCACAAGTCCTTCTTGTACCGGGTAACAGCAAGAAGCTACCAACTTCCCCTTGCCATTGGCAACGATTTCAACTAAGCAAAGCCGGCAGGCTCCAGACGGTAAGATTGCCTCATGAGAGCATAGGGATGGTATGTAAATGTCATTTTCGCTGGCTGCATTTAAAATTGTCGCTTCTTCCTCCGCCTGAACCTCCCGTCCATCAATGGTTAATGTTACCATTTCTTACCTTCTAATTAATCATAAGACATACTGCTCTTGCGGCGTTACATATACTGAAGTAACGCCGCAAGAGCATCTAGATTAAGCCCAGATCTTTTATTGTTCTACTTCAAACCAAGTTCCTGTAACTTTTCCGGAGCAGGTACGCCGTTTGCGTCCCAGCCTCTAAGCCTGTAGTACTCTGGGAGCATCTGGCTGAGGGGGACTACCTTTCCTTTGGCCGGGCCACTTGGCATTGGTTCTTCCAGCATCCTCTTTGGCAGGGTGTCATCCTTTCCCGTAGAACCAGCCTTAAGATTAAACAGCCGTTCTATGTTCATGACCCGCTCTCCGGTTTGCATAAAGCCCTTATAACCACCCATATCAATTCCGGTTGCTGCTTCGATCAAGCTACGGCAATGGTCTTCGTTCCTACCCAGGAAGAAGGCAAAGTTGCACATACCGCAAGAGTCAATCATGGCGAACCAGTCTTGAATATCTTTGGTTAGTTGTGGTTTATCCTCCCAGGTAAGAGGGTCAACTTTTTCGATGTTGCGGTCGAGAGTCAGTCGCCAGGACATTACCCCGTAGAGCGTAACATCCTGGACCTCACCGCGAATATGGCAGGCACCCCGACTTTGAGTGGCATAACCTAGTCCCATTCCCCACAGTCCCCTGGGGTCATACGATGGAAACTCCTGCTTCCTGACCCCCATGAACAACTCAGGGTGTCCATACTTTGCGGCCAAGCGATAAGCACCTTCAGCTAATATGTCACCAAAGCCGACCCTTAGGGCCATTTTTTCAACGAGGTCTACTACGGCTTCTGCATCACCAAAATGAAGCGGCATTCCAACATCTTTCTTGGTTAGGTGGCCCTTTTCATATAGCTCCATGGCGCAGGCAATCGTGCCGCCGGCAGAGATAGTGTCCATTCCCATCTCATTACAGATGAAATTCGCTTTGGTGACGGCATTGATGTCAGTAACTCCGGTACTCGAACCGAGTAATCCTATGGTTTCGTATTCTGGCCCAGCTCCACTTCCAGCAAAATTGGGGGCGGTGACCCTGGATGTGCGCCCGCATCCTACCGGGCAGCTTGGGCAAGCCATACCCATGAATTTTCTAACCGCAACGGTCTCTTCTACGGCATCACTGGAAATCTTTTCCCAGTTTGGATTAACCCCGTCCTGGAAGTTTTTATAGGGTAGCGCGCCGCATTGCTGGACTAAAGCCATTACAGCCGGAGTGCCAGTTTGGTGAAAATGGTGGGCGCCCTCATCTTCTACGAACATACGGTAGGTTTCTTTTACAACATCCATAAAAGCAACGGGGTCAGCTACCTTCACCCCCTTGGTTCCTTTAACTACCACTGCTTTCAAATTCTTAGAACCCATTACCGCCCCGACACCAGAACGTGCCGCGGTCCTACCCATATCACTCATTACGGCGGCAAAACGAACCAAGTTCTCACCAGCCGGACCGATGCAAGCCACTTTGGATTGGGGATCCGTTTCACTAATGGCGAGTATCTCAGTCTCGTTAGTGGTCTTCCCCCATAAATGCTGGGCATCCCTTAGTTCAACCTTATCGTCATCAATCCACACATAGACAGGTTTTTTAGCTTTCCCTTCGAAGATAATCATGTCATAACCGGCATATTTCATCTCTGGGGCACAAGCACCACCAGCGCTGGACTCGGCGCTGACGCCAGT
>SDBS01001818.1_pt1 | contig 21526 bp, 18 predicted proteins | sample 2277091 | NCBI WGS metagenome assembly SDBS01 (sample SAMN10404972, study PRJNA504765) | marine sediment metagenome | isolation source: marine sediment core GS10_PC15, 163 cmbsf | place: Arctic Ocean: Southern Knipovich Ridge | collected 2010
CTTAGCCGAGGTCAGAATCTGGTATAAGGATATCCTCACCGATGTCTACCAAGTTAAGAACTCTGATCTTAATTCAGTCCGGTTTTAAAACATAAATAGTCCACTTTTAAAACGTAGCTAACACTTCACTACCAAGATCATTCAAAAAGAGGTTGCTGAAATTATTCTCCTTGGCCGACCGCGCGTAATCTTGTTTCTTTTTTGGAAGTCTAATTTCGTAAAGGGAAGTTAGAAAAGAGTTTAGGACTATCTTTCAGAAAAGAGACCTCATGCGAAAGTTGACAGCGGGAGGATTATGTACTATAAAAGTGGTCAAAACGAAAAGGAGGTGGAAAATGGTGAAAAGAAAGGTAGGATGGGTTTTGGTGGTGGTGGTTTCCCTGGCGCTGCTTATGGGAGGCAGCACTGCTTCTGTGGCAGCGGAGAAAGAAGTCTACATCGTTGGCTGCGAAGTTGCCTGGCCACCCTTTGAAATGGTGGATGAGGCGGGTAATTATGTGGGTTTTGACCTGGATGTGATGCGGGCAATTGCCGAAGTCGAGGGCTACAAGATCAAAATCGTCGATGTGCCCTGGGATACCATTATAGCGGGAGTGCTGGCAGGCAAATACGATATAGGCGCCTCGGGCTTCACCATCACCGCCGAAAGGGCGGAGAGCGTAGATTTTTCCAAACCTTATTATGTATCCGATCAGGCTGTTCTCATTCGCACGGACTCCGGTCTCAATATTGTTACCGCCTTAGGCGACGGTCGCAAGGTGGGAGCACAGAGAGGGACCACCGGAGCCGGTTGGATTAACGACAATCTGATCGAGAAGGGAGTGAAGGTGAACCTTAAGCTCTATGAGACCTATCCCCTGGCGGTACTGGACCTGATTAACAAGAATATAGATGCTGTTGTCCAGGATGAGCCAGCCTCAAGAGCGTCTGCGGCCAAGGAAAAAGAGAGAATTGAGGTTGCAGGTATCATCGTGACCGGAGAGGAGTTTGGATTCCTGGTCCAGAAAGGAGACCCCTATGGGCTTTTGCCCAAGATAAACGAGGGGATGAAGAAATTGAAGGCTTCGGGGGAATGGGATAGGCTAATGACTAAGTATTTTGTTGAGTATTTTGCCGAATAATGCAGGGTTAGAAATGCACAGTGGAAAGAGGATGATCATCCTCTTTCCACTGTGAGTGATGAGGGGGTGAGGAGGTATCGAACAGTTAGTTCTCATTTGGAATAGCCTACCGCCTCTTCTTAAAGGAACAGTGGTCACTCTGGAGCTCACGATTTCTCTTCTGGTGCTGGGGCTCCTTGTCGGTATACCCTTAGCCCTGGGCCAGGTCTACGCCGGAAGAGGGCTTGTCCTTCTCGTCTCAACCTATGAGCGGTTTTTCCGATCCATCCCGGCTCTGGTTCTACTTTTCCTTTTTTTCTTCGGCTCATCCTTCCTTGGGATCAATTTATCTCCCTTTCTTTCCGCAGTCCTTGCCCTGGGCTGTCGCTCTTCTGCTTACCAATCACAGATCTTCCGGGGAGCCATCCAATCTGTCAGCGAAGGTCAGATGACAGCGGCTCGCTCCATTGGAATGAGCAAATTTCAGGCAATTTGGCATATTATTCTGCCTCAAGCCCTTCGGCGCTCCATCCCCTCCTGGTCAAATGAATATTCGAGTGTGGTTAAGGATACATCGCTTGCCTATGCTGTAGGAGTTATAGAGCTGGTGAGGGAAGGGAGGTACATCATTGTGAGAACCTTTGAGCCCATGATAATATATATCACCATTGCCGTCATCTACTTTGTTTTGACCTACGCCGGGAATAGGTTCCTCGGATATCTGGAAGGAAGGCTTGAGATTCCAGGATTTGAGGCTAAGAGGAGGAAGGAATAACTCGTGTCAGATAAAAAAACCATAACCTTAAAAGTGGCAAATATCCACAAAGCCTATGGGACTGAAGAAGTTTTAAAGGGTATTTCCTTTGAGGTAAAGAAGGGAGAGACAAAGGTTATCATAGGACCATCGGGAACGGGGAAAAGTACCCTCCTTCGTTGTGTCAATCGACTAACCATTCCTGATGCAGGGAGAATCTGGCTGGATGGGGTCGAGGTAACGCATCCCCGGACGGATATCAACAAGGTGCGCCAATCTATAGGCATGGTCTTTCAGGATTTTAACCTGTTTTCTCACCTATCGGCTCTGGACAATGTTCGGATAGGCTTAATCAAAGTAGGAAAAATGGAAAAAAGAAAGGCTACTGAGGAGGCAATGAGGCAGCTGGCCCGGGTTGGGCTGGAAGATAAAGCAGGCTCCTACCCGGCTGAAATGTCGGGTGGTCAGCAGCAGCGGGTAAGCATTGCCAGAGCCCTGGCTATGAAACCTCGACTGATCCTTTTTGATGAGCCGACCTCAGCCCTCGATCCGGAGCTCATTGGGGAAGTTCTGGAAGTGATGAGGGATCTGGCAGAAAGTGGTATGACCATGGTGGTGGTTTCTCATGAGATGGGATTCGCTCGCTCTGTGTGTAATGAAATTATCTTCATTGAAAATGGGGTGATAGTCGAGCAGGGAGTCCCTGAGGTCATGTTTGAAAATCCGAAGCATCAGCGTACCAAGGAATTCTTGTGTAAAATATCCGAGCTCTATGGAAAATCGGAGAGAAAATGAATTTTTTTGAGCTAGCTTATGACATACTTCCCGCTCTGTTAAAAGGGACCGTGGTAACCCTGGAGCTTACCGCCTGCTCCATATCTCTGGGGTTTGTCCTGGGAATCTGCCTCGCTCTGGGGCGATTGTATGGAAAGCGTCCTGTTTCTCTCTTCTGTGCCGGTTACATACAATTATTTCGGGGGACCCCTCTTTTGGTGCAGCTCTTGATTCTCTACTATGGACTGCCTCCCTACGGTATCAGGCTTTCCTCCTTTGTAGCCGGTATCCTTGGGTTGGGATTGAATAGTGCTGCCTATCAGGCAGAATATTTCCGGGGCGCCATCCAATCTATCAGCCGGGGCCAGATGATGGCAGCGAGAGCCATTGGTATGAGTAAGTTCAAGGCAATTCTAAATATTATCTTGCCTCAGGCGCTCAGAATTGTCATCCCCTCCTGGTCAAACGAGTTAATCTACACTCTCAAGTATTCCTCCGTTGCCTATATGATCGGGGCCCCCGAGCTGATGGCTCAGGCTAAGTTCATCGCTGCTGAGAACTTCAGGTATTTTGAAGTCTTCCTGGTGGTGGCCTTCATATATCTGGTTGCGGTGCTGGTTGTCTCGTGGGCCTTAAATATGGTAGAGAGACGAGTAAGAATTCCGGGTCTACAGATGGCAGAATCAATCTAGCCTTGAAGAGCCTCGCGTCAGCTCTTGTTTTGCCTACCAAAGTCGAAGCTGCGCTGAAAGTTGACTTGACTAGCTTGTCACTTTCGAGCCTTCCCCTGCAGTTTTCTCACCCTTTGTGGAAAGTCGATCCATAGAAGGACAAATAAGAGGAGCCCCACCAGAGACACCATTGATTTGGAGGGGCCTCGATAGCGATGAATAAAATCCGGAATAATTCTGCCTTCTTGATATGCACCCTTAATGGAGACTCGATCATTTTCCCTGAATTCTTCTGAGGTGAGAAGTTCAAACCTAACTCCCGTTTGTCTTACTCTCACCGGGTTTGCCAAAACAACCCTGGCTTTATAAAACTCCACTTTTTTCCCTTCCCATTTTTCACGATGGGCGAAGAAGTCAAGGTAATCCACGTTGTTCTTGACGATAGGCCCCATGGTGGAAAGAGGAATTAGCAGGCTGAGTAAGATTAAAGGAAAAGCAATTCTGAGTTTTTCTGTTTTGAAGGAAAGGGGACTTCCAATCGATCTCTTTTCCAGAAGGCAGATGAGGAGAACCCCTATAGCCAATATCCTCAGGAAAATAGATATATTATCACCAGACCAGAATAAATTCAAGTGAAACTGTCTGAAAGAAAAGGGGTAAAAAAGGAGAACCCCGCTTCCAATTCTATACTGAGTGACATCCAGAAGAAGGTGGAGAATAGCCCCTAGAAAAATCAAGGAGAAACATTTCTTGAAATCTTCGCTGAATAAAGAAATCGTCAAGGCAACTAAAGCGGCCATAAGGGGGGTGTGGAAAGGTACAAAATAAGAATGTGAGCCAATCTGATTCAGGTGAAAGAAGCTGGTAAAGTAAAGACCTATTCGAGGGATATCTGGAAGGAGGGATCCCAAGAAGAATAGCTTGAGATCCCTCATTTTGATGAGGCGCGCCATAACGTAAGCAAATCCGAGGTGTACAACCCAGTCTGGCATTCAGCGTTCCTTTGTTGATCTACTGGTTCTATGTATAGCCTGGCTTTGAAATGGTGATTCACCTTAGTCTATTTCCACATTAGTCTGTCAGGGCAGGCTTGTCAACACCGAATATTTTTGTTTTACCAAAGAAAATGGGCGTGATAGCACATCGAATATGATATAGAAGGGCCTCATTTTGGTGAAGGGATGGGTGTATGGGGAGAAAAGACTATTGTAGGGGGTAAGAGATGAACAGTCTATCGTTGCGACTAACCAAGTTCTCAGTGTACCAACGCCGCTATGACTCGACCCAGCAAGAACCCAATCCCGCAGGATATGCCACCAAATGCGAGGGTTTCGATGCCGCTTCTAAACCAATGAACCTTGGTGAATCTGGTTTTCCAGATCCCCATAATAAAGAGGAAGGTTGTCACCACTATAGCAGCGATGATGAGTGCTCTGGAGACCGAGGGAACGAAAAAGAAGGAAGCTATTGCTGGAATAGCCCCTATTAGGAAAGAAGCGGCAGATAGCAGTCCAATGCTGGTTGGATTGTCCATGACGCCGGGTACAAGCCCAATCTCTTCCTGTATCATAAACTTGAGCCACAGGTCTTTGTTGGCGGTGATTCTTTTCACCACTATTTCCAAATCGCTTTCTTCAAAGCCAAAATCACGAAATATGTCCCTGATTTCTTCGGTTTCTTTCTGGGGGAATTCCTCTATTTCTTGCCTTTCCCTTTCAATTTGATTTTCAAAAAACTCTCGCTGAGCCTTAGTTGAGATATACGCGCCGAAGAAAATAGCAAGGGTTCCGGAACTCACATGAGCTATTGCGGCCAAAAGGATGCTTCGGGTTACAACTAGGGAAACCGAGACTCCTGCGAGAAAAGCAATGGTGGTTATGAGACCTGTATCTACGGCATATACAATATCTCTGATTGTCCTGCCTTTGTGGGTATGCCAGTCTTCTCCGTGCCAGTTCTTGAGCCTAGATTCCAGGGGACTTTCAAGTTTGTTTGGCTTCATGGAGTCTCCTTCCTGAGACCTCAAAAAGTCTCCGTGATACGTTAGACCTGCTCAAGCCATATATCTTTTTCCGCGCTGCTAACTTGCAGTCAATCTCTCCCCCGCCTCAAACGCCTCTTTGAGAGCACTCGGGTGCTCTTTGATTGCTCCTTTGTGATCTATCCCCGGAAAGGTGAGCTCGCCCGCATACTCAACATTCAAAGCATCAAAAAAGTATCTAACTGTAAGGATCGCTCCGTCAAAGACCTTTGTCCCTCGCGAGCCCCCCACGGAGAGAAACCACCCTTTTCTTTTGGGGTCTCCTTTGTCCATCGAAGATTTTTTCAAAATGTACTTTCTGGCCCAGAGCGCCTGCCCCCGGTCTATCATTTTCTTTACCTGGGCCGTAACTCCGTAAAAGAAAATAGGGGAGGCCAGGACTATGTAGTCCGCCTCCATGAGCTTAGGATAGACTTCTTGCATCTCATCCGGAAGTACACAATTTCCAGTTGCTTCACAACTGCGGCATTCTCGGCAGCCTGAGATGTCCCAATCGGAGAGGAATATCCTCTCAATTCTAGCATCGCGGCTCTCAGCTCCTTTTAGCATTTCCTCTAACAAAAGATCGGTGTTGCCTTCTCGCCTGGGGCTTCCAAATAAACCTAGCACTTTCATGTCTCAACGGGTGAAATACTACTGCTTCCCTTCACCTCCAACAGCCATGCCTTTCATCTTACCCCTATATTAGCCAATACCCAAAATCAATCAAGTTCCCTCTCTTCTTTTGGCCAGGGGTGTGAGGCTCTCCTGAGGTACGTAATCTAGCCAGCCTAAGGCGTTTCAATCTCGGAACCCTAACTCCATGGAACCCGGGACTTGCTATCTTTTTAGAAGTGAGAAGACCGCCGCAAAAGCAGATTCTTTTGACACCTTGAGTTTTTCGACTAAGATGGGAACGGCTTTGAGAAACTCATATTCCAGGAGGAGAGCGAGAATGGAAAAATGGGAGTGCACAGTTTGCGGCTATGTCTATGACCCGGAAGAGGGTGACCCAGAGAATAAAATAGAGCCAGGGACTCCCTTTGAGAAGCTGCCCCCTGATTGGGCCTGTCCTGAGTGTGGGGTAGGAAAAGATATGTTCGAGAAACTATAACGAGTCGAGGACAAGGAAATGAACAATCTTTCTAAGGCCATTGAAACAGCTATCAAGATGGAGAAGGACGGTATAGATTTTTACCAAAAAGCAGCCAAGAGATGCTCTCATCCTTTCGGTAGCAAGATGTTCCTATCCTTTGCTGAAGACGAGAAAAGGCACCTGGCTGTCCTGAAGGATATCCTCACCGACCTTAGGTTATCAGGTCCTAACCGATTCTTTGAGGGAAAGCCACCCAGAGAGAAAATCAAGACCATCTTTCAGGACCTCAAAGATGAAAATAAAGAAAGAATTGCGGCAAATCCTGATGAGTTGGAGGCGTTGAAAATTGGCATGGATATGGAATCGAAAAGCGTTGAGTTTTATCAGGGCGCTCTGGGGAAAGCCGAGGATTCTCCTCTCAAGCGTTTCTTCAGAAGGGTGATTGAGGAAGAAAAGCAGCATTATCAATTGTTGCAAAACACCCACTCTTACCTTGAAGATTCGGGCGACTGGTTTCTCTGGGAAGAGAGGGGTATGCTTAATGGAGGGTAAGAAAGTCAACCGAGGAGTGAAAAGACGTCATGAACTCTGCGGACCGTAAAGCTCCGTCTGATTTTATCCGGGACATTGTTAGGGAAGACTTGAAGGCAAATAAGAACGACGGCCGAGTCGTGACTCGATTTCCACCGGAGCCGAATGGGTATTTGCATATTGGACACGCCAAGTCCATTTGCATTAATTTTGGTATTGCCCTCGAGAACAAAGCTGGTGTTTGTCATTTGCGCTTCGATGATACCAATCCCAGCAAGGAAAGTGCCGAATACACCGAATCCATCAAATCGGATATCCGATGGCTTGGATTTGATTGGAGGAGCCATCTTTACTACGCATCCGACTACTTTGACAAGCTATACCAGTATGCTGTTGAGTTAATAAAAAATGGCAAGGCATACGTTTGCAGCTTGACAACGGATGAGATCAGAGAGTACCGCGGCACCTTGACTGAGCCTGGCAAAGATAGCCCGTATCGAACTCGCTCTATTGAGGATAATCTGAACCTGTTCGAGAGTATGCGGAAGGGAGAATCTGAGGACGGCTCCCACGTACTTCGAGCAAAGATTGACATGGCTTCTCCAAATTTGAACATGCGGGATCCGGTTCTGTATCGCATTCGCCATGAATCCCATCACAGAACGGGTGGCAAATGGTGCATTTATCCCATGTACGATTTTGCCCATTGTCTTTCGGATTCCATCGAAGGCATCACCCATTCCATTTGTACGCTGGAATTTGAAGATAATCGCCCGCTATACAACTGGATCCTTGACCAACTGAAAGTTGACTGCCATCCACAGCAAATTGAGTTTGCTCGTCTCAACCTGAGCTACACCGTTCTGAGCAAGCGAAAACTTCTGGAGCTGGTACAAGGAGGATCTGTTGAGGGATGGAACGATCCACGGATGCCTACAATATCAGGTTTTCGTAGACGCGGCTACACCGCAGAGGCAATTAGAAGCTTTTGTGAGCGCATCGGAGTGGCGAAGAGTAATAGTGTTGTTGATATTGCACTGCTCGAGCACTGCATCCGCGAGGATTTGAACCTGCGCGCTGCCCGTGTTATGGCTGTTTTGCACCCACTGCGAGTGGTCATAGATAACTATCCGGAAGATAAGGTGGAAGAGCTAGATGCGCAGAACAATCCCGAAGATCCAAGCATGGGGACACGGAGGATTCCTTTTTCACGTGTAGTGTACATTGAAGAAGATGATTTTTACGAAGATCCACCGGAGAAATTTTTCCGCTTGGCCCCTGGTCGTGAGGTACGGCTAAAACACGCATACTATGTCAAATGTGTGCGGGTGGTTAAGGACAAGGGAACAGGAAAAGTGATTGAACTGCACTGCACCTATGATCCAGAAACCCGGGGTGGCTGGTCCTCGGATGGACGCAAGGTAAGGGGGACGCTGCACTGGGTTTCAGCGGCTCACGCCCTGGAAGCTGAAGTACGCCTCTACGAGCATCTCTTTAGAGAAAGAGATCCATACGATGTGGAGGAAGACTCCGATTTCAAAGCTAATATAAATCCGAATTCGTTAGAAAAACTCACTTCGTGCCAGGTGGAACCAGGGCTCGCGGGTGCAAGACCTGGAACTAAATACCAGTTTTTGAGGCAGGGTTATTTCTGCGTCGATTCCGTTGATTCACGGGATGGAGCACCGGTATTCAATCGAATAGTATCCTTACGTGACTCATGGGCCAAGATCCAGAAGGCACAGAAGAAGTCGCCTCTGGGACAGCCAAAACCTTAGAAGCGGGTCCCTCTTGATTTACCCCCTGGAGGTTTTTTGGTGTGGACCCACCGCAAGCTCCATTCTGCACACCCCCAGTGATGATATTATCTGCGATATTCCGGAACCGATCTCCTGGCCCATCTACCACCTCGAGTTTTCACTGAGAGAATCTTACCGTATAATAGGATCAAAGCCCACGAAATTGGAGATGTTGCTGTCCCAACCAAAGCACTATGGCAGGCTGACCCGAAGAAGTTGAAGAAGGGACTGATGTGCAAGGGGATGCTGGATATACTCGTGATTGGACATTCCACTCACGATGTCATGGTTCGGGAAGATGGAACATTCTCCAGATTGGGAGGATCTCCCGCGTAATATATCCAGACTTTTAGAGCGTGTTGAACAGGGCAGTCGGGGCCAAGCCCAAGGAGGGCTATGCTGAGCTGGATTATGCCATAGTCTGCAAGGTTGGCCCGGACTTCAGGTACTTCACCCAGATTTGCCAAGAACCTCTCGTAGCGACAAAGCCAACTACCTGCTTTGTCCACCACTAGCAGAGCAGTGAGAGAGTCATGAAAGTTGAGAATGTCTGTGAGGCCATCTTCCCCGAAGATACTAAATCTGAATCCAGGATCGGTCTCATCGCAGGAGTCATCGGAGAGGTTCTACCTGGCACCCTCGAGAGGATATCCTCAATTTGTAAGATTACCTTCTGTGGTGTGCAGGGACTCATTAGAAAGGTAGACCACCAGAAAAGGGTCTAGCATGTTGATTTGGCCAACACAGAATTCTGCGATGTGCTTCCCAAGATCGATTTCCTACGGCTGAATAGACTGGAGGCGCAATTTGTGAAGGTAAAGGAGATATCAAGAAAGGTCATCGTGCTACTGACGAAGGGGAAGGATGGCTGTAGCATTATTGAAAAGGGAAAGGAGTTCGAGATACCTAGTAGACCACTACCTCAGAACGACCCTACCGGTGCAGGGGACTTTTTCCTTGGTGGATTTGCGTACGGGATTCTGAAAGGATATTCTTTGGAAAGGTGCGCCCAAATTGCTAACTATTGTGGAGGTCTGGTGGTCGGGACAGTGGGGGTACCGACGAAAACTAAGAATAAAGGAGAGTTTCCTCTGAAAGCTCATTCGTACCTGCCGAGAATGGTACAACTCCAGATAGAGAAAAGAAGAATTGGAGAAGCTGTTGGTGACTAAGAAACAACTCACTGCTGCAGATCTCTACAATTATGTAAAGTGCGCTCATCGAGTTTATCTTGATAGTAATGGTGACCCGAAAGAAAAGGGGGAAGTGAACCTTTTTGTGAAGCTCCTCTGGGAGAAGGGCCTTCAGACTGAAAAGGAATATCTTGAAAATCTGGGTGAGAAGAGGGTGGTGGATCTCAGCAAAAAGAACGTCAAAGAAGCGTGGCTTGAGACTCGACAGCATATGGAAGAAGGTGCCGAACTTATTTACCAGGCCTGCCTGAGGTACGGGTTTTACGTCGGGCGTCCGGACCTGCTACTCCGACACGTTGGTGCATCTTCCAATTTTGGCTCACACTACTACGAGCCCATAGACATCAAAGCCGGTAGAGGGTGGGAGATAAAGAACGGCAAATACCGCAAGTTCAAAAAACACTATGCCTTCCAAATTCTCTTTTATCAGATGCTCCTAGGGTGGGTTCAGGGACATACTTCCCGCGTCGGCCGCATTATCAACGTGGAAGGAGAAATTGAAGAATTCGATCCCCTCAGCTTCAAGGATGAGTTCAGTCAGGCACTCGTTGAGGTTCAAGAACTGGTTCAAGGAGAAGAGACATCGGAACCTGTGCTTGGTGGTCGGTGCTTTCAATGTGAGTGGTTCAAACACTGCCGAGGTTGGGTTGACAAGACAAGCGATCCAACAGCCGTTTTCTTTGTGGGTAAGATTAAGTTTCGTCTCAAGGAGGTAGGGCTCAGGGAGGTCGGAGACCTTGCTGAGATGGACGTTTCGAAGTACCTCAAACCTCCCCTAAAGATCCCCGGCGTGGGCGAAAAATCTCTTGTTCGGATGAAACGGCGGGCACAGGTACTTGTAGATGGAAAACCACTCATACGGAAGGGATACTCTTTCCCTGAAGTATCAGCGGAAATATATTTTGACATAGAAGACGATCCTACTCGCGGATTGGTTTACCTCTTCGGCCTCCTTACCAAAGAAGATGGTGAGTTTCGCTATCGGTACTTCCTTGCTCGAAACCCCGGGGAAGAAGAAGACACAGCGCGGGAGTTTTGGGAGTTTCTTGAGAGTACAGAGGAAGCGGTGTACTATGTCTACTCCCATAAGGAGCGCTCTACCCTGAAGCACGTTCAAGAAAAATATGCACTGGATGATGCAACGCTTGAGAAATACAGAGTATCCGAATTCGATCTTTATTCCGGGTTAATTATAGCGTATTCTGATTGGCCCACGTTCTCCTACGGAATGAAGTACATCGCTCAGCGCATTGGATTCAAGTGGCAAGATCCGGATCCTTCAGGCGTCAATTCCATTGTTTGGTATAATGAGTACCTTAAAGATCCTGCCGATGAAAGTAAGCTCCAGAGAATTCTCCGATACAACGAAGATGACTGCCGGGCCATGGTAGCCCTGACAGACTACTTTAAAAAGAGGGCTGGAATTGACAACCCAAGAAAACAATTCAGAAAGCCTCTAGAAGACATAGTCTCCCACGATTCTTTCACTGAATAAAATTCCCGCGGCTGAGGAAGAAAAGGTGACGACATGGGGGCACTATGCAGCCTTTTTCTAAAGGTAACCTGTATCATGCGGGGTAAGAGGGGTAAGATTAGAGTGTGCGGTTCAAGGTAATTTTTTCGAGAGCCACTTGTGGGATAAAGGAATTATGAAACAGTAACGTCTCTGTGTAGTAGGGAACGCATTGACGATAGGCCCGGAGGAATCAGATGAGATCATTTCCGTGGAGAAGAATTTTGTCTAGTGCCATGGTTTTTGCTGCAGTTGCCGTTGGCCTTGTAGGATCATCCGGCACGTGGGCAGCGGAAGAAAGTAAGGAGTACGAGGAACTCGGAAGGTCGTTGGAACACGTGCTCGCTGAAGATTTTGTTAGGGAATTCATGGAGACAATACTTGGTGGAGCACTCGATGGATGCGCCGGTGAGGCTCTTCTTGTGTCCTATATCTCAAAAGAGTATTTCGAGTCACGCTGGCTTGACGTCAACGACTTCAAGGTTAACTTCTACCACTTTTCAGAGTTCAGGATAATTGAAGCAGAACCCCCATACGTGGACGTGGAAATAATGAGCTCTCTAGACGTTGGATGGACTGCGCTGGTGCGATTCAAAGTGGTAGAAGAACAGGACAAGTTCGTTTTCTTTCCTTCGAGGGCAGAGAAGACAGAGCACGGGAATTGGGTTGATGCTTGGTGGGGCGTGAAAGAAGAATGGACAGGGGATGACCTTCTTGATCCATGACTAGGAGGGCACAGAGGGGGAACAGAATCAGAGAAACAAGGCGCTGTACGGTGCCCCCTTATCTTATCGAGAATATGACGCTCTGGGGGGAGTAGCTGGCAAAAACAGCGATGATGCCGGGTTGAAAGAAGAGGCCCTAGATTAGTCCGGGTGCTTGTTAATCTACTTGGAAGACTGTGGTGGAGGTTGATGTTGGTATTATTCTTTTCCCCAGAACTTATCTGCTTTTTCTTCCATCTTATCAAGCCTATCGTAGTAATCCGGGAATTCATTTAGATGTGCCAAGGCAATTTTGCCAGTTATCAACGAGTCGTCGTTAGTCACATTCGTAAGTGAATCTCGATAGCCGTGTTCAAGTTCAACATTCATTCCTGTTCTAAATTGGTCTACATCAAATTCATCCCATTTGATGCCCAACTTTTCTCCTATTTCTTTTGCTTCCTCTTCACTAAACTGCTTTTTAAGTTCCATCTTGATAACCTCCTTTCCGATCCTACGACTTGGTCAGAATTCCCTGGTAGCATTATCCAAGTGGGATATTATACTGGATCTCAACATTGTCAATCCGATCAGAGGGCCGTGGTGGAAGATTTGTGTTCCTTCAAACGGTGGTTCCGCTATTGTTGTTATGTTTGAGAAAGATAGGGTCAAAATTACCGTCCAAATTGGTGCACATTACAGCGAAGGAAAAACGATCGCTACCACGGTCAAATAGGTGGTTCGTAGGTTGGGTCCCCGGATTGGGCGACGTTGATGAACATAATCACGGCGCTTTGGAAAATTGTACAGGATGGGGATGGGTCTACATCACATTTATCAATATAGTTCCCCAAATGGTAAGGAGGACATTCCCGAACGCAAAGGGCACGGTATATCCCAGGACCGGCACGGTGCTATCTGCTTCTTCCTTTAGTGCATTGAGGGTTGCCGTGCAGGTTCCCGCCCCGGTCAACGCGCCGAGAAGGAGAACGGGATTCATTTTGAGCACTAATCTGCCGAAGATAAGGCTGATAGCATGGGGCGCGATAGTCAAAATGACTCCGGCTAAGAACAGGGATGCTCCTGTCGTCTGCAGAGCGTAGACAGCCTTTGGGCCGGCGGTCAAGCCAACGCAGGCGATGAAGAGATTCAGTCCCAGGTCGGTGAGAACCCATTGTGCTCCGCTAGGAATCTGTCCAAAAGTGGGATGAAGGCTTCTCAACCAGCCGAACACCAGCCCGGATACGAGGACCCCTCCGCCCACCCCCAAGGTTATCGGTATTCCCATAACCGGCACCATTATGAGACCGATCAAAGTACCCAGCACACAACCCAGTCCCACCATTACGAGATCCGTCACTACTGTCGGGCGTTCGGGGTACCCGACGTGTTTGACAAACCTCTCGACATCTTTTTGCCCACCCGCTACCTGTAGAATGTCATTTTTGTGAACAACAGTATTTCTTGTGAGTGGCAGCTCGTGGCCCTGGCGTGTTATTTTTCTCAAGAAACAGCTATGGCCATACTCGGTGCTAATCTCACCAAGGGTCTTCCCCACTACTTCAGGTTTTAGGACGCAGATGTTCAGAATCTCACCGATAAGGTCCACCATGTCTTTGTCATCGACCTCGGGACCGATCTTCTCATCTGCCTTCAGGAACTCACTACGGTTTCCGGCAATTGCGATCACATCGCCTGACTGAACTACCGTGCCGGGCACATGATCAATAATTCGGTCGGCCCGTTTCAGCTTCTCGACGGCCGCTTTACCCGGAAACATAGCCTCCACTTCACTCACCGTTTTCCCCAGAATGCCCTGGTTGGTGGCGCGATATGCGCGAAGGCTAAGTCGCTTGTACCATGAGAAGAGCTCCGGCCTTTTGTCAATTCTCCCAGAATCGCCGGACATCTCCTCTTCCAGCTTTCTGGCCTCTTTCCTGAGATCTATTCTCATCAACCGCGGGACCATCTTGAAGAAGAAGATTAGGCCCGCTGTCCCGAATAGGTAGGTTATGGCATAGGCTACGGCAACATTGCTCTCAAGCGCAGTTTTATGAGCCGCCGAAATGGATAGGTGTTTTATGGCGCCTTCTGCGGTACCTATCACCGAGGATTGCGTCATAGCTCCGGCGAGGAGCCCCGCCGTGGTGCCTTTGTCGAAACCAAATGCTTTTCCCAGCAGGATAGCAATTACTAGCCCGAGGAGAGCAAAAAAAAGCGATAACCACACGTAGTGAAGCCCTTCCTTCTTGAGCGCGCCAAAGAACTGTGGGCCTACCTTGTAACCCATACAGAAGATAAATAAGGCAAAACTGACCGCTTTCAGCAGTGCCGGTACTTCGATATTCATTTGGCCAATGAGGAGCGCGGCAAGAAGGACCCCTGCGGTCGAACCGATGTTAAAACCGTGGAACTTTATTTTGCCGACAAAATAACCTATGGCGATCGCCAGGAAGACAGCAATTTGTGGATAGCTGCGGCATATCGTAACAATATCGTGTAACATAGCTCAGAATCTCCTGGATAGTCTGGGGCGAACCATTCACATCAGGCTTTGGACGATTTCCAACCGTTATAGTAATCCGCTAGAAGATCGCTTATACCTTTACCAATAGCTTCGTAGGCGCTATCGGGAAGATTTGCTAGCGAAACACGCACTGACATGGTCGGCGCATCAAATCCACCTCCATCCATCAAAATTATGGACTTTTCATCTGCCAGGCGCCATACAAAGTCTATCGGCTCGTAGTTCTTCGCCAGATGGGCGGCAAATTCCTCGCCGTACCTGGTTCTGGCGAGCGCGCGGATGTCAATGGTTGTGTAGTAGCACGCGCCATATTGGTTTTCTGGATGCGGTGTCCCGAGAGCTGCGTACAGCCTCTTCAATCTGTGGGCTACGATAGACTGCGCCTCTTTCTTATACTTTCCTTTTCTATCGATAAGGCAGTAGAGTGAAAAAAGAACCATAAGGACCTGCTGTGGCGTCGAAAGGCCAGCGGTGTGATGAAGTGCCACCGATCGACTGTCGGCGACCATCCTGTCTATGAGTTTCATTTTGTCCGGATGGAGCGCTACTGCGCTGTAGCGCTCATACAGCGCGTTTTTTTGTTTCTCCGGCAGCGCGGCGATCATCTTATCCAAGACATTGTCTTCGTGGATCCCGATGACGCCCAACCGCCATCCGGTTGCGCCGAAGTATTTGGAATAAGAATAGACAAGAATTGTGTTCAGTGGGGCAACGGCCGCGAGCGATCTAAAACCGTTCACGAAAGTTGCATAGACGTCATCGGTGAGAATTATGAGGTCTTTTCTTTTGGTCCGGACTAATTCACCTATTCTTTCAAGGGTGCTCTCTTGCATACTCACCGAAGTGGGATTGGAAGGATTGACGACGAAGAAGGCCTTCACTTTATCGTCCGCAAGCTTCTCGATCTCCGAGGAAGGATATTGCCAGTCCGAATTCTCATTCTGGTGTATCTCAAGCTCCACGAACTCGTAGTCATTCAAACGCGGGATCTCGAGATAAGGCGTGAAGATCGGAGTTCCCAGTGCGATCTTGTCTCCTTTATGAAGGAGCTTGTTCTCCATAAGGCTGGTGAAGATGTAGTCCATTGCGGCGGTCCCGCCTTCGGTGGCGAAAAGGTCAAACTTTCCCGCAGGTGGATCTCCGCCGCACATTTCCTGCTCCAGGTACTTATGAACTATTCTTTCACTGCAGGTGAGCATCCGGTCGGGCACTGGATAGTGGTCACCAAGTATGCCGTCTACCATTTCACGTATGAATTCATCAGGAGCGATTTCAAGCTGTTCATGCACATGAACAAGGGCTTCACGCAGAAACCCCACACCAGGGGCATCTGAATGCTTTCCGGCGAACTTTTCGAATCTCCCGGCTATCCCCTTTTTTTCAGGCGTGCTTCCGAGGCCGGGACGATGAGGCTTTCTCCGGGACTCTTCGACGGCGAAAAGCCCCAGCTGAAAGAACCCCTGCCGCGGTGTCATTGTGATCCAGTTGGGATTTCCGCGCCCGGCATTGAGCATCGCCCTCTCGTGATGTGTCTCTGCCATTGTGATCAGTTTGTTCTTAAGTTCAAAAGGACTGAGGGCCTCATAGCGTCTTTCCTGGTCAGACATCTTCATGGTTCGCTCCTTATCTTGCGGCCTTACTTGATTGTGTTCCTTGAAATGACACCGGTGTCAAGAAAAAGTTGCCTTGTGAAACATAGATAAGCTAGGAAGAAACCGATCTGCCTGATGCCTCAATGTGGGCCTAGGGTTAGCTCGAGTGGCTAGCCAGACTCCCCTCCGGGATAATCGTGGCCCAATTTGTCACGAACTCGCCGCGGCAGGATAGTTAAGAAATTTTGCCTGGCTAGGAGCCGGGCCGTCTCTGGAGAAAGTGCGTCGAGAAAAACATAATACTGACTGATGGTCTCCTCGTAGTCTTTGAAATGTCCGACTTTATCCGTACCGATCATGAATCTATCAGGAAAATTCTCCACCAAAGATACCCATCTCTCATCTGGAGTTCCGCCAGGAGCTACGTCCATAGGATACACCACCCACGAAAGGTCAACCCAGAGATTAGGATAGGCCTTGAGCATGCGTCGGAGCTCTTGCAGGAGGGTGGGCACCACAACGCGGCGACTGATTCCCGCGTGAGCCCAGACAAAGCGAGTCTTGGGATGATTCTTCACGGCTTCTTCCATCTCATGGAGATAGAGAGGGTCCTCAACCCATACTGAGCTGACGTCACTGTGCACCCAAACCGGAAGATCCTTCTTGGCAGCGAAGGCGTAAATAGGATCTAGGGCAATGTGGTTTGCACGCGCCTGCTCTCCATAGGTTAGTGCGGTCAAGTCGTCATGCCGGGTAAGGATTTCTCCTATTCCCTCCCAGAAATTGGGGTACCACTCGAACATTCGCCTCACGTGATCGATAGCATTTCTGTCCGTAGGGTTGAAACCGCAGATAAATGGATGAAACCTTCTTTGGTCTTTTTCAGTGAGACTCTTCACTGCCCGGGCAACCAGAACATCGACTGCACTGTACCAGTACGTTCTTGAATCATCGGCGAGGTAGTACAGAGGCTTGCGGGGATCGACGGCATCCCATTTCTTGACTAGGGGTAGGCCATTGAGCATTATATGCTCAACACCAGACTGGTCCATGGCTTCCAGAAGCACCTTCATTCCATCAGTATTCTGGAGAAAGTCTACATAATGCAGGTGGGCGTCATTGACGCGATACTGATTCGCAGCGTTTTGGTCCGAGGTAGCAGAATTATTATTGTTCGCTCCTTGCGCTCCAAATATGCTTGGAACCACTAATAGAATCAATGTCACAGCTATGAGCATTGCCATCTTGCATATCTTATTCATATTCCACCTCCCTATTATTTTTGAGAAATCTATCGTATAGCATAGGGAATCCTTGTTATCAAATATTGATGGTACGCAAAAACCAGGTTTTTCCGGAGCCTTCAGTTTGAGCACCGAGGGTGAGTTTGGGTGCCAGAGCATAGGGCTTCTTCAAGGAATTGCCTTGAACGGTGAAGTTTTTTGCTTTACTTCCCAATGCAGAAGCTAGAGAAGATGTGATCCAGAATATCCTCTCCTGTCGTTTCCCCCGTAATTTCCCCCAGACTCTCCAATCCTTCTTTGAGGTCAACGACAACGACTTCTTCCGGCATTTCGTCCTCGACAGCTTCCAGAGCTCTAAGCAGACTGTTTTTGGTCCGCTCGATGACATTCTTTTGCCTGACATTGATGAGGAGAGGGGGGGGAGAGGAGGGAATGATTTCCTTCAAGATAAGGTCTGATATGACTTCTTTAAGCTTTTCCAGATTTGTCCCTCTGGTAGCTGAAATCTCTATGATTACATCGTTGGGCAGAAGCGTTTTCACTTTTTTCCTGTCGACTCTTTGAGGAAGATCAATCTTGTTAACCAGAATAAGTCTATTTTTCCCCCTGGTTTTCTGAAAGATAAGCTCATCTTCCTCAGTTAAGGCTAGAGAGCCGTCCACCACCAGAAAGACGATGTCTGCCTGATCCATGCTGGAATGTGTTCGTTTGATTCCCTCTTGATTTACTGCATCGCCTGCCGCTCCCAGACCGGCTGTGTCGATAATGCATAGGGGAAAACCCTTCATATTTATGCTCTCTTCTATGGTATCCCGGGTAGTGCCCGGGATACAGGTCACGATGGCCCTTTCTCTATCAAGTAGTGCGTTCAAAAGGCTCGATTTACCAACATTGGGTCTCCCAATGATGACCGCCTTGATTCCGTCTCGATAAAGGACGGCTGCCTCTCCCATTTCAATGAGAGAATCCAGTTTCGTCAAAATTTGTATTAGTTGCCTTTTTCTTGTGGTCCTTGATGGAACAGGTATCTCCTCGTCGGGAAATTCAATTTCTGCCTCCAGAGAGGAAACTAGATCAACAATTTCTTCCTTCAATGAGAAGATTTTCTCGGAAAATCTTCCCTTCAATCCATTTAGCGCTACCATCAAGGCTTTTTCTGTTTTTGCCTGAACTACCTCCAGGACACTCTCGGCCTGCGTAAGGTCTATTCTTCCGTTCAAAAAGGCTCGCCTGGTGAACTCACCAGGTTCGGCCAATCTTGCTCCTAGCCTTAGTCCGAGCTCCAGGGTTTTTCGCAAGGGGAGAGGTCCACCGTGGCAGTTTATCTCCACGATATCTTCACGGGTATAGGTCCTTGGTGAGCGCATAAGGGTAAGAAGGACCTCATCCACTACCTCCCTTTCTTCTGGGGTCACTATCCAACCATAGTGGGTTCTGAAGGTAGAAGACCAGTTAACTCTGGATCCGTTGGATGAGCGAAAAATCTTCTGGGCAATGGAAAAAGATTTTGTTCCGCTTATTCTCACAATACCGATGCCGGATTGGCCAAGGGGGGTGGCCAAAGCGACGATGGTGTCCTCTTGGTCCATTTTATCCCTTTGCCTGAACTACGGCCCTCTTTCTGGCGATAAGAAGATTTTGAAGGAGAGAGATAAGGGTGGAAGTGAACCAGTATAACATGACTCCTGAGGGAAGAGACCAGAGGATGACAATTATGAAGATAGGGAAGAACTGCATCATCTTGGCCATTCCCTCTTGCTGTCCTCCTGCCGGGCGTCCTTTTTGTGATACTCTTTGTTGAAGGAACATAAGTACACCCAAAACCAGGAGAAGAGGAATGTTGGGTTGTCCCAGATCCTTTATCCAGAGGAAGGAAGGATTCTCAGAGAAGTCAAAGTCAAGAAGAGATCGGTATAGAACGATGATGACGGGGAAGGGGAGCAACATGGGGAGGCATCCACCCATAGGGTTAACCTTGTTTTTTTTGTACACTTTCATTATTTCCGCCTGCATGGCTCTCGGATCTCCCTTGAACTTCTTTTGTACGGCTTGAATGTCTGGTTGAATCAGACTCATCTTTTGCATGGACTCATATTGTTTGAAAGTCAAGGGGAGCATGATTCCCTGGATGATGAGGGTGAGGATAATAATGGCCAAGCCATAACTTCCAGTGCGCTCATAAAGGAAAATGAGACCCCTCTGCAGTCCCACTGAGAGATGACCAAAAATCGCCCAAAAACCCTCCAATTTCATGGCATCTGTCAGGTGGTAGTCCTCCCCCGTTATTTGTTCTATTTGGTTGTTTACCAGTCTAAGTCCTGAATAACTCTGAGGGCCACCGTAGATAATCCATTGGGTCTTCTTCTGATTGTCTTTGAATCCCCAACGAGTGCTCTGGAATACTCCTCCCCGGGGAGGCCTCAAGGAAGCCAGGATAATAACGTACTTCTTGGCCCGAATTCCCATCCATCTTATCTTGCTACCATAACTCTCGCTAACTCCTTCTTTGAACTGCCGCTGAAGGATGTTAACAGAGGAGAAAGCTAACTGCTCTCCCCCTTCACCTTCCCTTCCGGTGGCCTTTTGCCAGAGAAGATAGTACTCACCTCCCAAGGGAAGATTATTTATCTGCAGGGTGACGAGTGCCTGATAGCCCGAGAGAGGAATTTGCAAACTCTTGACCACCTCCAGACCTTCTTCATTTCGCCAATTGAAGGTGACTTTTTTGGCCTCTTCCTCAAGCCTCGGTCGGAAAACAATTCTGTTCAAATCTATAACTGTTCCACCAGGGAGCGACAACTTCAGGTCCAAGGTGGGAGCCCCTTCCTTTATTAGTTCTCTTTTGGATTTTTTTTCATACCAGGACTTGATTCTTCCTCCTTGAGAAGTCAGCACTATTTTCAGCTGGTTGTTTTCCAGGATGAACTCTTGAGCTGGTTTCACCGGATACATCCCTTCCTCCACTGGTATCTCGCCTATGCCCGGTACCCCACCTACCTCGGGGGGCCTCTCTTGCTCCAGAGTTGGGCCGGCTTCCTGCACTCGGGGAGGGGTGATCTGGCGATTTAGTATAAAAATATTGTAGAATATAAGTAGCGCGACTGAGAGAACGATTGCCACAATAAGGTTTTTTTGCATCTGAATATACCCCCACTATCTTACAGGATCGTAGCCCCCCGGATGAAAGGAATGACAGCGAAGTATTCGCCTCATTCCCAGCCAGACGCCTTGAGCTAAGCCATATTCCTCGATGGCTTGAACAGAGTACTCTGAGCAACTGGGGTAAAATCGACACGAAGGAGGAAGGGACGGGGAAATGCAGCGCTGATAGAATGCCAGCATCCCTATGCCTAATTTGTCAATAACTCTTGACTTCTTTATCCTTCCTTTTCCTACCTGAGAAGATTTCATCTTGATGCTCTTCGGCCCTCCATCCCAAAGGTTACTTGTGTATTATAGCTCACTGTATCCTGTCTTGTCAAGAAGACCTCCGTGCCCCAAGCAGGATGGGATTCCCAAAAGACTATTACACAACCCCGATCAAGGACAGGCAGGAATCGCTCTCAGGCATGTCGAGCCGGCCATGGGAAGAACCTTCAGGTATTTCTGCAAAAGATGAGATACATAGGTAACACCCAGGTGATATGATATACCCTCGGAAAGGAGGTAGAAAATGAAGGGTATATATGCTCATGTTTCCTATCGAGATCACTGATGTTTTTCCAAGGGGAGCAAGACGATTAGCCAGGATCCCTAAGCTTTCAAAAGATGCAACCCTAAGACTTCGCTGGTTTGATTATTACCACAAGACAAAGAACGTATCCTTGACCTCCAGGTACTTTGGCATCTCGAGAAAGACCTTCTATAAGTGGAAAAGAAGGTACAATAGATGGGATCTTACTACCCTCGAGACGAGGTCTCGTGCTCCTAGGAGAAGACGAAAGAGAATGATTCCTTTCGAAAAAGAGCTAAAGATCAAGGTACTGAGGAAGAAATGCATTCGCTACG
>SDBS01001819.1_pt1 | contig 21512 bp, 18 predicted proteins | sample 2277091 | NCBI WGS metagenome assembly SDBS01 (sample SAMN10404972, study PRJNA504765) | marine sediment metagenome | isolation source: marine sediment core GS10_PC15, 163 cmbsf | place: Arctic Ocean: Southern Knipovich Ridge | collected 2010
AAAGCCGAAGAAAAAGCGGTTGAAGATAGAAAGGCTGAAGAAAAAGCGATCAAAGTAAGAAATGAAGAAGAGACGCCGTTGAAAGAGAACATGGCGAAAGAGGAGAAAAAAGAGGAGAAGGCAGAGGAAATGGCCGGTAAGGCCAGTCCGGTAGAACCTGAAAAAGCAGAAGAAGTAAAAGAAGACGAAGTAGTTGAAGTTGTTGAAGAAAAACTCTCAGCAGTTCAAATAGAGGTAGACAAGCTAGCTCAAGAGATACCCGAGATCAAAGAGAAAGAGCCAAAAAAGACTGAAGTTGCCGGTGATAAATCAGATGACACACTAGCTGAACAAGGAAAAAAAGAAGAAGCGAAAGCCGGCACCGCATCAGCCGAAGATAGATCGAAGGAAGAGGCAAGGGGTGCTCCAAGGCCTGAGGAAAAAGAAAAACAGGTGATCCAGACCAATAAGGAAGAGGTAAAAGAAGGAATAAATGAGGATCTTATGGCTATTCAGCAGGTTGTCCAGGAATCGGAGGAAAAACCTGTAATCGAAACGAAAGAACCGGTTAAAGAAGAAGAGGAAAAACCGAAACCGGAAGAGGTAGGCAAAGAAGAACCAAAAATGGCCAATAAAGAGGAGAAAGAAAAACCTAAGACCGAAGAAACTCCCAAAGAAGAAGACAAAAAGAAAGAAACAGCTGGTGGAGCGATAGTCGAAGACGAAAGTTTCTGGCGGGATCTCTAGGCATACATCAGCATAAAGATAAATAGATATTTAAATGGGGGCTGGGTATATGCCGGCCCCTAAATTATATGTTAAGTTGAAGGAGTTTTTAAGAGAGTGGCGTATAAGGAGACCTTAAACCTACCAAAGACGAAGTTTCCGATGAAGGCAAATCTGGCCCAGAAGGAACCGGACATATTAAAGTACTGGGAATCGGAGGACATATACTCGTCGAGCATTAAAGACAAGGATAAAAAACCTTTTATTCTTCACGATGGTCCACCGTATGCCAATGGGGACATCCATCTAGGGCATACTCTTAACAAGATATTAAAGGATATAGTGGTCAAGTATAAGACGATGCGCGGATATTGGGCGCCCTATGTGCCCGGTTGGGACTGTCACGGTCAACCTATAGACCACCAGGTGGAAAAGCTCCTGGACGGCAAGAAAGTCTCGATAGTCGAGTTTAGAAAGAAATGCCGGAACTATGCTTTAAGATATGTAAAACGTCAAGCTGACCAGTTTAAACGTCTCGGAGTGCGGGGCAATTATGAACATCCGTATCTTACCCTTGACCGTACATATGAATCAGTAATAGTCGATACATTCGGTGATCTTTACAAAAAGGGTTTGATCTATCAGGGATTAAAGCCGGTTTACTGGTGTTATCATGACCAGACAGCTTTAGCTGAAGCTGAAATCGAATATCAAGATGAAGAAACACCTTCGATATATGTGAAGTTTCCTCTGATAAGTAAGTTTAGTCCACTAGATAAGTTTGACGGAACGAAGTCTGTTGTCATATGGACGACGACTCCATGGACACTACCGGCCAATGTGGCGGTAGCAGTTCATCCGAAAGAGGAATATTCAGCTATCAAGATGGATTCCGAACTGATCATTGTCGCCTCTCGCTTGGTGTCTCTGGTGGCAGATGACGTTGGAGTGGAGAATCCAAAGGTAGTAGCGAAATTTAAGGGTACTGAACTGGTCGGTCTCAAGATGGCCCATCCGCTGATGGACCGGGAATCCGTGATGGTGGATGCGGAGTATGTCACCTTGGATCAAGGAACCGGATGTGTCCATATCGCTCCCGGTCACGGACAAGAAGATTATATGGTCGGGCTGGACAATGATCTCGACATCGTCATGCCGGTTGATGATACCGGTACTTTTACGGACGAGGCGGGAAAGTGGGCCGGTCTACATATATGGGATGCTAATCCGAAGATCCTGACTGAACTAGATAAAAAAGGGATACTGCTGAGCCAAAGTCAGGTATCTCATTCGTATCCTCATTGCTGGCGGTGCAAGGAACCGGTGATCTTCAGGGCGACAAAGCAGTGGTTTGTCTCTCTGGATAAAGGAGGGCTGCGCAAAAGCGCTCTTGAGGCGATCAGGAAAGTCCACTGGGTTCCGGCGAAAGGCGAGAAAAGAATAACAGCGATGGTGGAAGAAAGGCCGGATTGGTGTATTTCCAGGCAACGGCAATGGGGTGTGCCACTTCCTATTTTCTACTGTCAAGGATGCGAAAAACCTCTGATCACCGATGAAAGCATAAGTCTAGTCAAAGACCTGTTCTTTAATGAGGGTTCGGATGCATGGTTTGACCGGACAGCCGACAAGATACTTCCTGCCGGCACAAAGTGTTCAGGGTGTGGAGGCAAAGATTTCCGTCAGGGGGCTGACATACTGGATGTATGGTTTGAATCGGGTTCATCGCACGCAGCAGTCCTAAGGACAAGAGATGACCAGAGATGGCCGGCTGACCTGTATTTAGAGGGAAGCGATCAGCATCGCGGCTGGTTCCAACTATCATTGCTAGTCTCAGTCGGTCTGGGTGATGAAGCACCGTATAAGGGTGTTTTAACTCACGGTTTCACTGTCGACGGAGAGGGCAGGAAGATGTCCAAATCACTAGGCAATGTTATCGATCCGATGGAAGTGGTCAAGTCGAGCGGAGCGGATATACTCCGGTTGTGGAATGTTTCAGCTGATTATGCCAGCCCGTCGATAGCTGTGAGTTCTGAAATACTTGATAGAGTGGCTGAATCATACCGGAGGATCAGGAACACGATACGTTTTCTTTTGGGCAATCTAGCTGATTTTGATCCCTTGAAAGACAAAGTCAACTACGATGAGTTAGAAGAGATCGATCGATGGGCGCTCTTAAGACTAAACCGCCTGATAGCCAGTGTCACCCATGAATACGATAGATATCTTTTTCACCAGGCTTACCGGCAGATATACAACTTCTGCATCGTCGATTTAAGTGCTTTCTATCTGGATGTCTTAAAGGATCGTTTATACACTTCTCTTCCCGATTCAAAAGAGAGGCGGAGTGCTCAAACGGTAATGTTTGACATACTACTTGCTTTGACCAGGATGATTGCACCGATTCTGTCTTTTACGGCCGAGGAAATATGGCAGGATCTACAGGATGGATATAGAACGGAAAAGAGTGTCGAACTTTCTTCATGGCCTCACGTAGAAGAAAACTATCTGGATGAAGATCTGGAGAAGAGCTGGGATGATCTATTGAGGATCCGGGATGAAGTGCTGAAAAGCCTAGAAACTGCCCGGGTCAAAAAACTGATCGGTAACTCGCTTGAGGCGAAAGTCGAGGTTTATGCAAAGGGTAAACCATACCAAATACTCAATGAAAAGAGTGATATGTTAACAACACTGATGATCGTATCTCAGGTTGAATTAAACGAGCTAGCAGGATCTGTGCCAGAAGGTGTAGAACGCAGCGAGGACATAAAGGATATAGCTATTAAGGTGGTTAAGGCAGAAGGAGAAAAGTGTGCCCGGTGCTGGAATTACCGTCCGGGTGTTGGGGAAGACAGGGAGCACAAGACTCTTTGTACCAGATGTGCCGAAATTGTAAGGAACTGGCCTTCTTGAAACTGAGCAGAATTGGTCATATAATTACTATGATTCCAGAAACAGCCGATATAGACTATGGAAGAGAAATACTGTAAGTATATTGTTTATAATGTAGCCGGAGGAGAAATGCCAGAGAGATCGGTCAAAATCGATAAGAAAAGGATTGCCTTATATAAAGACAAGCTGAAAAAAGAGAAGGAAATGCTCTTAGAAGAGCTTGAGGAGATAAGCAGAGGCAATCTAGGTGTTCTGCAATCCGAGGCAACGGGCGAGTCTGCGTATAACGATCATATGGCTGATAGCGGCACAAATACATTTGAACGTGAGAGAGACCTGTCTTTGGAGAACAATATCCGCGATCTCTTAACAAAGATAGATGCCGCACTCAAAAGGATGAAGGATGGTACCTACGGTGTATGTGATAAATGCGAGACAAAGATAGACCAAGCTCGGCTTAGAGCGCTTCCACACGCAAATCTGTGCATAGAATGTAAGAAAAAAGAAGAGAAGACTTAAAAAAGTATGCTGCCTCTTTTAATGAGCGCCGCAACAATCGTAGCGCTTGATCAACTGAGCAAATACTTCATCCGTTCTCAACTAGCGCATGGCGAATCATTTTCCATCATCGATGGATTTCTTCAAATAACACATGTTCAGAATACGGGAGCGATCTTTGGTTTGTTTGCCGATTGGCAGCTTCTGTTTATTATCGCTGCCATAGGCTCGATAGTCCTTGTTGTTGTCTATTATATAAAGATGAAAGAGACACATGTTGTTTTCAACATAGCTCTGGGATTAGAATTGGGTGGAGCGATAGGCAACTTGATAGACCGGATAGGCCAAGGGCATGTAACCGATTTTATTCATCTAAGCATCTGGCCTGTTTTTAATATTGCCGATTCAGCCATTGTCATCGGAGTCGTTCTGCTGGTATATGTTGCTTTGATCAATCTAAAAGGCACAACAAAACGGGTGGAGGAATAAGTGTATCCGATACTTTTCAATGCAGGAAACATAACCATATACGCATACGGTACGTTTTTAGCAATAGCTTTATTTGCCGGTCTATATATGGGAAGACTGGAGTTTAAAAGAAGAGACATCGATCCGGATCTGGCATATGATCTGGCCCTGGCTATTGCTCTCGGCGGGATCATCGGCGCTCGTCTTTTCTTTGTTATAGGGCATTGGGATTATTATAGTGTTCACCTGGTAGAACTTATCCAATTACAAAAAGGAGGGCTTGTCTATTACGGCGGCTTTTTTGGGGGAGCCCTGGCTGTTTACTTGGTGGTCCGTCGCAAGAAGATCGAGCTCTTAAAAGTAGCCGATGGCCTGGCGGCACCGATAGCTCTCGGTTTGGCCATCGGTAGGATAGGCTGTTTGTTAAACGGGTGTTGCTATGGACTGGTGACAAGTCTGCCGATAGGGATTGCTTTTGACGGTGTGGTCCGCCAGCCGACTCAACTGTATTCTCTGTTCTTTAATCTAACTCTTTTTGCCATAGTTTTCTTTGTTCTGGAAAAACGGGAAGTCTTCAAAAAACCAGGAAACCTTTTTATTGCTTATGTTGGCATGTATTCGTTCGGCCGGTTCTGGTTGGAGTTTCTACGCACCAGTCAACGATTATTAAACTATTTCACCTTTTCACAGTTGCTTAGCGCAGTCTTGTTTACTATATGTCTGGTTTTTCTTATAACCCGGTATAGAGCAGGGAAATTGTAGGCAAGGTGAATGGATTCTAAAGAAACGAAGGAAAAGATCACTACATTTAAGGTCGGTGATAGTGAAACCGGCCTGCGTCTCGACAAATATGTTGCTGAAAAGACGTCCATCTCGCGTGCTTTCATTCAACGATTGATACGTGATGGTCAGATAACAGTAAACGGAGAGACGGTACTAAAATCCCACCGGATGAAATCCGGAGATACGGTGGTTGTGACCATCCCGGAGCCCAAAAAGCTTGATATCCAACCGGAAGATATTCCCATTGACATCCTTTATGAAGACGATGATCTGATGGTTATCTCTAAACCAGCCGGCCTGGTAGCACATCCCGGTCCCGGACATCCAAGCAACACACTGGTAAATGCTTTATTGGCACATACGTCGGGTCTTTCCAGTATCGGAGGTGTCGATAGGCCGGGTATTATTCACCGGCTGGACAGGGATACTTCGGGGATAATGATCGTAGCCAAGACAGATCTGGCTCACAATAAATTGTCTGATGATCTCAAGCAAAGAAAGATAAAAAAAACATACTGGGCTTTGGTAAATGGTCATCTTGACCCGGAAGAGGGTTTAATAGACGAACCTGTTGGCAGAAAAAAGTCAGATAGAAAAAAAATGGCTGTTGATCATGCAAAAGGAAGACAGGCTTTGACCAGATATAAAGTTCTGGAAGAATATAATAAGATGACCCTACTTGAAGTCAAGCCGGAAACAGGTCGGACTCACCAGATCAGAGTACATCTTTCACATATCAAGCATCCTGTAGTCGGTGATTCCCAGTATGGCTCGGATAGAAAAAGAGACCGTGACATGGGCATCGAAAGGCAAATGCTGCATTCAAAGGAAATAGAGTTTATCCATCCCTGGACAGGTAAGGTTTTAAAGTATTCGGATGAGCTTCCTGATGATCTCAAAGAAATCCTCGAATCTCTCGGTTCTAAACTAACAGGTTAACCGATCTAAAACAAAAAGTTACCAACCTTAGCTTAAAGCTTCGTGGTTTTCGCTTAAAAACAGGGGATGCGGTGGGTATAAAGCCATAGAGATCTTAAAATAGAAAAGGCGAGCCTCTCACGAGCCTCGCCTTTTGTGCAAGTAACTGAGAACCTCCCCAGACCCAGTCACTCGTCTACTTTTTGCGTTTGCGTTCCCTTTGATTTAGGTAAGAATCAATCTCTTTGACTACTTCGTCGCCGACTTTATTCCACTTGTTTTTTACAGGGCAGCTGGCCGGTTCGTTCTTATCCTTGCAATCATCACAGGTTACGGGAAAATCTATTTGGCCGTAAGACATGATATATTGGGACAGCTGCTGGTTGTCTGTCTTGGTTATACAGTCTAGACAGATGATGATAGATTCACCCTCATCACACGTTGTTTGCTTGTATACGTACCCGTATGGATAAAACAGAGGCACCCGTTTCTTACACTTGTGACAGCGCAGATGCGGATTCTTATTTGAAAGAACAATTTCCAAGTAGACTTTGTCGACGAGCTTCTTGACCAGGCGAGAATATGACTGATACTTACCATCAGGGAAGTCAGCATCCCGGCTGTCCTTTATCTCTACATGGCCCTTCAGAAACTGTAGTTCTAGTTCAACAAAATCTTTCTTCACCGTGTTCACCCCTCCAAAAAAAGACTCTAAAAATGTATCTGTTAGTAATATCGACATAATCGGCTGGGAGTTTAGTGACAATTTTCACCAATCGATATTTTTAACCAGACGGCAGAAAATCTATAGTGAATTCCTTTTTCGGCTAGACAGAACCAGCTTTGTTATAATCAGGCTATGGCAAGATCACATTCTCGTAAGGGCAAGAAAAAGAAAGATGACGACGGTTTACTGGAGACTTACCGAAAGATCCGCAAGCCAAAACCGCCACCTTCTCGAGTTATTCCCGACAAAAGACGAAAAATCGAAGATAGAACTGCCGAAGAAGAAATGGAAGAAGACGAGAAGTTAAAGAACAGAGAGGCAGAACAGGTCAGAGTACACGTGTTTGTTAAAGGACGTGTTCAGGGAGTCTGCTTTCGTACATATACACAAGAGCAAGCCGAAGGCCTGTCTCTGACCGGTTGGGTAAGAAACTTAAGAGACGGCCGGGTTGAAGTGCTAGCCGAAGGAGTTAAAAAGGATATAGACAAACTCCTTGACTGGCTTCATATAGGACCACCCGGTAGTCATGTAACCAAGCTAGATCACTTAAACGAAGATCATACAGGAGAATATGATTCGTTCCGCATAGTGTTTTAAACACCGGCCAATACAACTAAAAAAGACGATGTAACCATTATTTGTAGGGCTACATCTTAACAAATTAGATACTCCCATGCTCTTGAGCATGGGAGTATCACTTTATCTGGAAGGATAGTGAAGTAACTATAAAAGATAGGGCGGAGAGATGTCTGGCGCTTTTGCCTGGAGCAGGCTGCCTGTAGTTTTTTTGCGGAAACTAGGGGCGATAAAGCCGCTAACAGACATCTCTTCGTTGTAGTGGTCACACGAACATGCGTTCGTTATCTTCAGTATAAGACGCCTCTTATCAGTTGTCAAGCAATAAACAAGAAACTATTCAAGACAAGGACGATCAATTGATATACACAGAATTGAAGCAAACCAGCCAAGATTAGAAGCCAAACATCGATGAGATTTATCGAAACAAAGAGATTAAAGAATAATTGAAGAAGTTTTCACAAAGCACTTGACAACGCAATATAAATAACTATAATACAGAATGCAATTATATAATAAACAGCGTGAGTAATATATAAGAGAAGAAAACCGATAATAAGGAGGTAGTATGATATTAGAGACTATATGGAGGTCAAAGGCGATAAAATGGGCAATTGTTTCGGCAATACTGGCTGGATTATCAGCTTATTTTATTATGGTTAGCTTGGTAGGAAAGAGCCAGGTTGTCGTAGCTAAAAAAAAGATTAGCAAAGGACAGGTAGTAGAAGCTGATTTCATAACTGTAAAAAGTGTTGCCAGGGGAGACGTTGATAAGGAATCAATAAAGGAAGCGAAGAAAGTCATAGGAAGAAAGATTAAGACCACACGGCTTCCAGGTGATCAGATAACAAAAACGGCTATAACGGGTAGTAAAACAAAGGCATCGAAAGTACCAGTGGATTTTGTTATTACACCCGTGCATATACAAGATTATCAGTCAATTGCTAAGTATATAGAGTCTGGGTGTCATACAACCATTATTGCTGTAAAAACAGAAGATTTTATTGACGGGAAGGTGAGAGGCACTGTTTTGCTAGATGTTCTGGTGCTGGAAGCTACAGAGATACCCGAAAATGCTAGTCAGGCCTCAGCAGATTCAACTGTATTGGTTGCGCTCCCGCTAGACAAAGCACAACAGCTAGCTGAGATGGACAGCAAGTATACATTCAAGATTCTAGTAAACGCAGAGCCGGACCTTCAATGAAATCCACCACAAATCCAGCACAGGTCTATACAGTCTTTTCACCAAAAGGCGGCGTAGGTAAAACGACAATTGCTGTAAACCTGGCTGAGTCTTTAAATCAAGCTGGTCTTAAAACACTTCTATTGGAATTGGATGCAAGTCCTGGTGATATATCAACTATTCTGGAGTTAGAGCGGAGTAAGAACTTGATGTTGGCTATCGATTCACCTGATTCGGATATACGAAGACTCTTAAGTGTTACGTCGGACGGCATTCAAGTCTTACTAGGGCCACAAAATCCTGAAGATGGTGAGGTTATAAAGGAGGCTGATCTAGAAGCTGTGCTAAACAGGCTCAAGTATCTATTTGATGTGATCGTCGTCGATACATCCTCGACTATAAATGAGGCAATAGCAGCAGCTCTCAAGAGATCAGATCGAGTTTTCTTTGTAGTCGAACCTTGCTTGAGTGCGGTCTCACGGTCAGTCGAGAGTCTAAGGTTTCTTGATCGGCGTCTCTCGATACCAACGGACACAATGGAGTTGATTATTAATAAATGCAGGAATCACGGTGCCATTAAAGAAAAGGAAGTTGTGGAAAGTCTGAATCTAACTGTGGCTGCTTTGGTTAGCTTTGATGAGCGGTATCAAAAAAGGGCCAAGAACAGCAAGGGTGGTTATGCAAAGGGAAGCATAAACAAAGCGACCAAACAGGTTGTCAGTAACTTATATCCGGAGCTCAATAATGGCAAGTTGAGGATCCGCTTAAGGAGGTTGTTTGGGTGAGTCTTAAGAATGTAGCAGAATACGATTTCGAGATGGGAGATGAAGACAAGAAACGGTTGCTAGCAATGGTTCAGGCTCAGCTCCTAGCTGAAATGAACGATCATGACAATGCTCAGTCTACTACGCTAGATAGTCCGAATCATTTATCTAAGGATTGCATCGATCAGATTGCTTTGAAGGTAATAAGACAGGAAATGCCGGAGACTACTTTCTATGAAGCTCGCGAGCTATCCAGATATATGCTTGACAGCATATGCGGTCTTGGTGTCATCGAGCCATTGCTTAGAGATGAGGAGATCACAGATATAATGATCGAGGGGACAGACGTATATATAGTAAAGGATGGCGAGAAGCGTCGGGCACAGAACAGTTTTTCCACTCTTGACGATATTAAATGCCTTATTGACAGAATAACAAATCGGGTTGCCAAAAGGATTGATATCTCTCGACCAATATGTGACTGCGATCTTCACGATGGAAGCCGGTGTCATATTATAATCCCACCGATCAGCGATAGAATCTATGTCACGATCAGGAAGCTTGGTTGTATGGATCTGCGGCTTGATAACTGGGTTGGATCGGGGGCTCTGTCCAACTCGCAGGCAAAATTTCTTGATGATGCTGTCAGTGCTCGTAAGAACATATTGATTTCCGGGGGAACGGGCGCCGGAAAGACAACCCTTTTAAACACTTTGGCAAAAGGTATCGATGAAAGTCATATAGTGGCTACGCTGGAGGATACATATGAGCTAAAGCTTCCTCATCCTAGGGTCAGGTCTCTGTTAACACGTGATGAGTCCGTTGAAGGTGGAGGGCATATTGATTTTAGGACTCTGATCAAGAATGTTCTAAGAATGAATCCGGACCGACTTATTATGGGAGAAGTCCGCGATGAATCCGCATATGATCTTTTACATGCTTTGAATATCGGACATAGAGGTTCTTTCTCCACAATTCATGCAAACTCTGTCCTAGATGCGCTTTGGAGACTGGAGACGCTAGCTCTTGCTGGAGCTCCTACATTGTCTCTTATGGCGATCAAACGGCAGATTGCCCGGGTCGTTGATGTGATCGTCCAGTTGCAGGGTGTTGAAATTGTCAATGGTCGTTCTGACCAAAGAAGAGTAATCGAGATCGCATCATTACAATCCCAACTCTCAGATGATGAACTATACCAGCTTGATTTGTACCATACGGAGTCAGGCTCATGATAGAACCGATTTCATTGGTCATAGCCTTGAGCATGTTTTTCTTTTCAACAACTATCGTACTGTTTAAGCATGAACAAAAGGATCGTTTTATGTATCGGATTGGCCGGAATTACCGAAAGATACCAAAGGTAGAAGCGAATGAATCTTTAAGATTGCGATTCTGGTTGGATCAAGCAGGTCTTTCTATATCAGTTCATGACTGGATTCTATTGGTCATCGGATTGTTCGCAGCTGGTGTAGTAGTTTCAATCTTTCTAAGGCTTCCCTGGGTGGCCGGTGTTTTCTTGAGCATAGTTTGTTTGTCGATCCCCATTATCTATGTCAACGTGCGCCGGCAAAGAAGGATAGAGCAGATCGAGAAAGAAGTAGAGGGAGTCTTACTGGATATGGCTGCATCTCTTTGGACGGCACCTTCTATTAGAAAAGCAATTGAGGTCGCTAGACATGAATCTACAGGTCTGATGAAAAATGAGTTAGAGAGAACTCTACAAGAGCTTGATTGCGGTTTAGGTCTAGAAACAGCCCTCATCCGCTTATGTGGGCGGAGTCAAAGCGACTCGTTCAAGATGTCCCTTCAAGCAGCCGTTATTTGCAGAGAAACTGGAGGCAAGTTGGCTCAGATTCTTGAAAGAATAGCTGAGATCAGTCGGGATCGAGTCGTTCTTGATTTAGAAATAAAGTCGCTGGTCGCTCAGCCAAAAACGACAGCCGTTATTGTGTCGCTCGCGCCAATATTTTTTCTTGTAATCGTCCACATCTTAGATCCGGAATATGCGAGTTATTTATGGACTCCATTGGGGGTCGGAGTTCTAATCTACTGCTTTGTTTCGGTGATGTGTGGTTTCCTCATTCTAAGAAGAATGGCGCAGTTGATCCCGTGAAGGAGGTAGGAAGTTGATCGTTGGTTCTCTGATCATTGCTATTGGTGTCGGTTTTGCAGTCTTTTCTTTTCTGGGTAGGGAAGAATGCGTGTTGGACAAATATACCAATGAGGTGGCAAGTAGTTTAAAACCGATGGTTGATTTGAAATGGAGAAAGTTATTAGGAAAAAAGCTGAGTTTGCTTGCCAAAGCAGAAGCTTATGGGAGATTTGTTGATGCAGCGCTAGAGGGTATTAGGTTATCTGGCATACTGCCGGTTCGCTTCATTCCAAAAAGCTCTACATTCATTGTTATCCAGGTTATTGGAAGTGCTGGGATTGCATTATTGGTGTTTGTGTATGAAATCAAAGGTCAGCAGCGGTTATGGTTAACAGCCGTTGTCTTTGGTGTCTCATGGTGGTTGACAGTAAAGGGTTTAAAGCGAATTCTTGATTCTAGAAAACAGAAGATCTTATTTGAGTTACCCAAAACAATTGATCTGTTGGCCATGGCGATGGAAGCTGGCCTGAACTTTCGATCGGCTTTAAGGTATTTGAACAAATATCAGACAGGCATTGTGCGAGACATATTAGTTAAAGTCGAGCTTGAGATTGATGCCGGCGAGTCTAATGAGATTGCTCTGAAGAGAGCTGCTATCCGCTCTCAATCAGAAGACATGAAATTGCTGGTAAAGCTGATTCTTCAAGCTGAAAAACAGGGGAAACCGATCAAAGGGGCTCTGGTTGATATGTCTCGAACAATAAGGAAGCGACAGCGCTATCAGATAGCAGCCAAGGCAAACAAATTGCCAACAACTATGCTTGTCCCGATATTTATCTTCATAGTACCGCCGGTCATGCTTATATACACATTGCCTGCTCTTAGCAACTTAAGGTACTTTTTCTAGTATATGGATTTCAAATGTAATGGGAAGGAGGTGTTGTTTGAAATGAATTTTCTTGAATTACTTATGAGATTGCAGGCCAGTGAGCGAGGCTCTGAAGTCACCGAGCAGATGTTTTGGATCGGTCTTCTTGTGCTGGCAGTTGTGGTTTTACTACCCCAACTTCGGAGTGTTTTGGTCAATAATCTTCAAAGTCTTACGCAGGCGCTTCAATAACGCAGGATTAGAATACCGACAGACTTGTAAGCCGGATGAACCATGGTCGGTTGTCAGGCCTGTTAGAAAACGAAAGATTTGAGATCTTTTATTAAGAAGAGCTTAGTTTTGATGGAGGTGAATATTGTTGAGTAGTACTGGTAGAAAGCTGCTGATTAAAATCATAACGATTGGCATGCTGTTAATCGGATCTGCAGTTATTGCTTATGGTGTTGGAGAAAGGGTTGCCGGGACAGCAAAAACGACTAGAAATACTGAAATAACAATTACACTCTATGGACGTATTCAGTGCGTCGACAACACTGCAGCAAAGATCGTTACAGCTGAGCTTGACAAGAATGGGACGAAACAGAAAACAAGTGACGGAATAGCAAAAATCAACATATCAAAAAAGACTTTATATACAAGGCTAAAGACAGCAGATCTAAAAACCGGCGATTCGGCATCAAACGAAGACGAGACGAGTATATCTGATTTAAAAAAGGGAGTTTCGGTAATGGCTACGGTCTATGTTGATGAAGATGGCGACTTTTGGGCACGAAGAATCACCATATTGCCGGATAATGATGGGATTATCCAACAATATGATGTTTTAGACGGTAAGCGTGGTTCTAGTGAGGTTGTTGAGATCAAAGGTGTTGTGAAAGAGATGACGGAGACAGGTTTTATTGTTGAAAGTGAAAGCGGAGTAGATGAATCTGTGCAGGTGAATGATGAGACCAAGTATATGGTAGTTGTATCACTGAAAGATTCGGCACCGACAGAAGGAAATCTGTCCGATATAAAACCAGGATGCAAAGTTCACATAGGTGGAGGAATGGATGACCAGGGAAGAGTTCAAGCGATGGGTATATTCATCGAAAAGTAAAATATGTGCTTTGGCGGTGATCAGTGGCTAGAAGATTGGCAGTACTTCTAATAGCTAGTTTGCTGATCGTTGTTTTTGTTAGTAGCACTGTTTACGGAGATGAGTGGGTTAAGGCACGTCCGGGAGAACCGACGTGGGTCGATACGAGTCACTGGGAAGCTCGCACAAGATGGGTGGACACATCTCATTGGGAGACCCACTGGGGTTGGTTCTGGGTTTCATCTGGTTACTGGAATTACTACTGGGCTTGGTATCGCGGAGCAGAGATATGGAGCGACAGTGGCTTCAATACATGTCCTTATCCCGGATACTATGGATGGCCGTATTCGGAAGATCGCGGTTCAGTGGTCTTCTACTGGTGGGTCGATTACGACTACTGGCCCAGTTGGCACTCATGGATTGCCGACTGGGCTGCAGCCGAGTATTACAAAGTCTGGTATCAAGAGTGGTACTGGGTCGATACGTCGCGCTGGGAATGGCAACCTTATTCGGCATGGGTAAGCTCCGGTTACTGGCAAGATTATCAAGAGTGGGTTATTTCAGGATACTGGGTTGGACCATTGCACGGAACACTTGGCATCAACAAGGAGCCTCCATATGTTTTTACAAAATGGCATTGGCTAACCGATGATGGTAGAGGGCACTCACCGGATGACGAAAGAGCGCATCTTGATATTACAATAACCTGGCAAACGGATAGGCCAGTTGCGTCGATTGTTGAGTATGTCGAAGTTGCGCGGAATGACACGGAGTCTTCTAAAGATAGAATCAACGTAGTAGATCATATAGTCTCGACGCCATCACTGAACGGTACGTTGACTACTACTGTCGAATACGATCATTCGGGTCTAGCTACTCATTACTTTGTTTTAACAGGAAGCGATCACAGCAAGGCTATCATCTACTGCGAGATCCCCGTAAATGGATTCACCGGTATAAACACTGGATATGAATATAGAGATATTGAACAAGACAGGTTTATAAGGTCTGAAAAAGATAGTGGCAGCGTGGTGTTTTAATAACAAAACCGGACAAGAAGGAGAGAGTTGCATGTGTGCATATCTGAGCGCTTGCAGTTAAGAGTTTAATGATTATCAGAAAAGATCGATCTTTTTATTAGTTCAATAGAGGAGAAAGTAGTGAATGAAAAAGGAAATACGACAGTACTTATGGTTGTGCTGATGCCTGTTTTTATTCTTTTTATGGGATGGAGCATTGATGTGGGAAGAGTGATTTCGGCAAAGGTCGAGCTTTATAAAGCAACAGATATTGCTGCAAGAGAACTGGCAAAAGATATTGATATGTCTGAAGCTTCTGAGTCAGGCAGACAAGTCAGGTTAGACATGAAACAGAAGGCGCGTGATTACATTGATAAGAATACAGAAGGTCTATGTGGTGGAAAGGTTGTCGCAGTTCAGGTTAGAGGAGACGTTAGAATTGTCTGTAGAGCTGAAATACCACTTTATTTCTCTCTGGGCAAGATAAAGACTACCCGGATAAAGGTACAAAGTCTTGGGAGGCTTCGCAAGATCAAGTAAGGAAAGCTGTGAAGATGACTGTTTAAATAAGTTGAAATTAGTATGAAATCTGTTTGACAACTCAAATAAATAAGTCTATAATTTAATACGTAAGGTAAAAGTGCAGTAGGGAGAGTGTTTAGGCTGAGGAAGATTTCGGTCCGTATTAGGATGTTTTTTGAAAAGAGAATAACTGAGGCGATGCAGTCTGTCTAATTCTTTCTAGATGGAGCATATACTCGAGTGAGAGTTAGCGAGATTGCCGCCGTTGGATATTTCGGGCGGTTTTTTTCATGCCTGGAAGCCCAGCGGATTTTTATTGTGTAAGAGGTTGTTCTTTGAAAACTGAATAGTACGCCTGTTTATGTTATGAGCTCAAAGGTTAATCGGAGAGTTTGATCCTGGCTCAGAACAAACGCTGGCGGCGTGCCTAACACATGCAAGTCGAGCGATCCACGTTTCCTTGGCGAGCTTGCTCAAAAAGGAAGCACTTTGGATAGCGGCGAACGGGTGAGTAATGTGTGGGTAATCTACCCTTAAGTCTGGGATAACCTGTGGAAACATGGACTAATACCGGATAATGCCTCTTTGAGATAACTCGAGGAGAAGAAAGGCTTCGGCCACTTTTGGATGAGCCCACATCCTATTAGCTAGTTGGTGAGGTAAATGCTTACCAAGGCGATGATGGGTAGCCGGTCTGAGAGGATGGTCGGCCACACTGGGACTGAGACACGGCCCAGACTCCTACGGGAGGCAGCAGTGAGGAATTTTCCGCAATGGGCGAAAGCCTGACGGAGCAACGCCGCGTGGAGGATGAAGGTTTTCGAATTGTAAACTCCTTTTAGCAGGGATGAAGCCCTAGGGTGACAGTACCTGCAGAAAAAGCCCCGGCCAACTACGTGCCAGCAGCCGCGGTAAAACGTGGGGGGCGAGCGTTGTTCGGAATTACTGGGCGTAAAGCGTACGTAGGCGGTTGATTATGTCAGACGTGAAAGTCTTGGGCTTAACCCAAGAAGGGCGTTTGAAACTGATCGACTAGAGTCTAGAAGAGGGAAGTGGAATTCCTGGTGTAGCGGTGAAATGCGCAGATATCAGGAGGAACACCGGTGGCGAAGGCGGCTTCCTGGGCTACGACTGACGCTGAGGTACGAAAGCTAGGGGAGCAAACAGGATTAGATACCCTGGTAGTCCTAGCCGTAAACGATGGGCACTAGGTGTGGGAGGTCGTTGACGCCTTCCGTGCCGCAGCTAACGCATTAAGTGCCCCGCCTGGGGAGTACGGCCGCAAGGCTAAAACTCAAAGGAATTGACGGGGGCCCGCACAAGCGGTGGAGCATGTGGCTCAATTCGACGCAACGCGAAAAACCTTACCAGGGCTTGACATATAAGCGAAACTCCTTGGAAACTTGGAGCCTCCTTTTAGGACGCTTATACAGGTGGTGCATGGTTGTCGTCAGCTCGTGCCGTGAGGTGTTGGGTTAAGTCCCGCAACGAGCGCAACCCTTGTTCTGTGTTGCCACCATTTAGTTGGGAACTCACAGAAGACTGCCGGTGTCAAGCCGGAGGAAGGTGGGGATGACGTCAAATCATCATGCCCCTTATGCCCTGGGCTGCACACGTGCTACAATGGGTGGTACAAAGGGTTGCGATCCCGTGAGGGGGAGCGAATCCCATAAAGCCATCCTAAGTCCGGATTGAAGGCTGCAATTCGCCTTCATGAAGCAGGAATCGCTAGTAATCGCGAATCAGAACGTCGCGGTGAATACGTTCCCGGGCCTTGTACACACCGCCCGTCACACCACGAAAGCTGGTAACACCCGAAGCCGGTGGACCAACCCTTTTGGGAGGAAGCTGTCGAAGGTGGGATTAGTGATTGGGGTGAAGTCGTAACAAGGTAGCCGTAGGAGAACCTGTGGCTGGATCACCTCCTTTCTAGGGAGATTGTCTCCTTAGTCAACCTCAGCTTTAGATTTATATCTATAAGCTTTGAATTTAAAACATGTAATAACGAAATACCTGAATAAACGAAATATCTGATTAATAGCTCATTGTGGCGTACTATTTAGTTTTGAGAGGATGACTCTCAATGTGGCAGTCATTCGTCTTGATTAGAATAGATGATAAAAATGACTGTACACAGCACTCGCTTGCGGGTGCTTTTGTACCTTGAAAACTGCATAGTGGAACGCCGAGCGTATAAATTAAGTTAATAAGGGCACATGGTGGATGCCTTGGCATCAGAAGTCGAAGAAGGACGTGGTCAGCTGCGATAAGCCCCGGGTAGATGCAAACAATCTTTGATCCGGGGATCTCCGAATGGGGAAACCCAGCCTGAGTAGTGTCAGGCTATCCATATCTGAATACATAGGGTATGGAAGGCAACCGGAAGAATTGAAACATCTTAGTACTCCGAGGAAAAGAAAGAAATTTCGATTCCCATAGTAGCGGCGAGCGAAATGGGAACAGCCCAAACCTGTCAGATGTATAAGACGGCAGTCGTTGTCTGACAGGGGTTGTAGGACTGACTTGTCTTATCTGCCGGTAAGATAGGGAGTTACAAAGCCTGAGTATAGCTGAAGTCTGTGGAAACAGACGCCGTAGAAGGTAACAGCCCTGTAAGTGAAATATCCAGGCCTCCCAGTCAGTATCCTGAGTACAGCAGGACACGTGAAACCCTGTTGGAACCTGCGAAGACCACTTCGCAAGGCTAAATACTCTCTGATGACCGATAGTGAACTAGTACCGTGAGGGAAAGGTGAAAAGTACCCCGGAAGGGGAGTGAAATAGTACCTGAAACCGTGTGCTTACAATCAGTCAGAGCTCCGACTTTGTCGGGGTGATGGCGTGCCTTTTGTAGAATGAGCCGGCGAGTTACGTTGCGCAGCAAGGTTAAGGTTTTTACCGGAGCCGAAGCGAAAGCGAGTCTTAAAAGGCGAATGAGTTGCGTAATGTAGACCCGAAACCGAGTGATCTATCCATGGCCAGAATGAAGTTTCGGTAAAACGGAATGGAAGTTCGAACCCACCAGCGTTGAAAAGCTGGGGGATGAGCTGTGGATCGGAGTGAAAGGCTAATCAAACTCGGAAATAGCTGGTTCTCCCCGAAATAGCTTTAGGGCTAGCCTCAGGTGTTTTGTTCTGGGGGTAGAGCACTGATTGAACTAGGGGCCTTCACCGGTTACCAAACTCAGTCAAACTCCGAATACCAGAACATTAGAGCCTGGGAGTCAGACAGTGGGGGATAAGCTTCATTGTCGAAAGGGAAACAGCCCAGATCGCCAGCTAAGGTCCCTAAGTATATGCTAAGTGGGTAAGGAAGTGGAGTTACCCAGACAGCCAGGAGGTTGGCTTAGAAGCAGCCATCCTTTAAAGAAAGCGTAACAGCTCACTGGTCGAGCGGCTTTGCGCCGAAAATCAACGGGGCTCAAGCATATCACCGAAGCTGCGAGCATTTCGCCTTTAGGCGGGGTGCGGTAGGGGAGCATTCCCATTTGAGCGAAGGCATTTTGTGAAAAATGCTGGACGAATGGGAAGAGAGAATGCCGGTATGAGTAGCGAGAGATGGGTGAGAATCCCATCCGCCGTATGTCTAAGGTTTCCTGGGGAAGGTTGATCCGCCCAGGGTTAGTCGGGACCTAAGCCGAGGCCGAAAGGCGTAGGCGATGGACGACAGGTTGATATTCCTGTACCATCCTATAGCGTATCTCTTCGGAGATGCACCGAGGGGGTGACGCAGGAGGGTAGATCATCGTGGTGTTGGTTATCCACGTACAAGCATGTAGAGGGTGAGGATAGGCAAATCCGTCCTCACTTAACCTCAAGGTGTTACGTCGAGTCGATTTAGACGAAGTGATTGATCCCACACTGCCAAGAAAAACCTCTAGAGAGTTGTAGGATGCCCGTACTAAAACCGACACAGGTAGACAGGTAGAGTATACCAAGGCGGACGAGAGAACCCTCGTTAAGGAACTCGGCAAATTAACCTCGTAACTTCGGGAGAAGAGGTGCCCTATTAGCGTGATATCATTTACTGGTAGAGCGTGAAAGGGTTGCAATTACCAGGCCCGAGCGACTGTTTACTAAAAACACAGGTCTCTGCTAAGTCGAAAGACGAAGTATAGGGGCTGACGCCTGCCCGGTGCTGGAAGGTTAAGATGAGGTGTTATTCACTTCGGTGGAGAAGCATTGATTCCAAGCCCCAGTAAACGGCGGCCGTAACTATAACGGTCCTAAGGTGAAAATGTCGCCTTAGTAAAATCTGGCTATATGCTGGGAAATCTGAGTATCCCACACTACTGCCACAGAAATATTGGTAAAAACAGATATTTCTGATATTATACGAACAGATGTTTGGTAGTAATAATGTGATGGGTGCAGACAATCAGCAGGAAAGACTCCGTATAGACGGAGAATCCTCAGAGACTATACGCCAGACTCTATAACTGTAGAGAAGATATAGTCCGTACCCTACAGCGATGTAGGGAGATTGGCAGAAATGACCAATCCGCCCACTATCTTGTGGGTCTAAAAGTAACAGACTAGAGCGAAATTCCTTGTCGGGTAAGTTCCGACCTGCACGAATGGCGTAACGACTTGGGCACTGTCTCAACGAGGGACTCGGCGAAATTGTACTACCAGTAAAGATGCTGGTTACCCGCAACAGGACGGAAAGACCCCGTGAACCTTTACTGTAGCTTGATATTGGATTTTGATACATTTTGTGTAGGATAGGTGGGAGGCTGTGAAGCCCTGGCGCTAGTCGGGGTGGAGTCGACCTTGAAATACCACCCTGAATGTATTAGGATCCTAACTCTATGCCGTTATCCGGCTAGGGAACAGTGTCAGGTGGGCAGTTTGACTGGGGCGGTCGCCTCAATTGTGGGGCGCCCTGATGGTGACATCAGGGGCAAACCTGGCTGTATGCTGGAAAGTCCGTTTCTTAGCTTTGAGCTGATCCGTTACCAGCTGAAGTGAGAGAATGTAGTATCCGGCACTACTATTAATTAGTGAAAATGTGACCGGTGCGGACAATCAGCAGGGAAGTCGTAATTGACCCCTCAACGACTGTACGCCAGGCTCGCTTTATATAAGCGAGGTGATACAGTCTGAACTTCACAGCGATGTGAAGCCCCGATTGAATGGGGAACCTGGTCTGGTAAAAGGGAGAAGATATGAGAAGTAACGAAATCGAGGAGCGAAAAAAGGGACTTAAGCTCAGAACCGATCAACGCGAAACCTTGATAGGGCTTCTCCTGGGAGACGCTCATCTTGAGACACAAAATAACGGTAGAACATATCGTCTCAAGATAGAGCAGAGTGAACAGTATCGTCCATATGTTTTTCATCTTTATGAAATATTCGAAAAATGGACTCTAACACCACCGAGAAAAAGAAAAGTGAAAAACAAAGGTAGAGATAGCTATAATTATTGTGTACAGACCGTGAGTCACGGAGCTTTACGGTTTTACGGTCAACAGTTTTATGGTGACAAACGTAAAGTAGTACCGAAATTGATTCATAGGTGGTTGACACCAAGATCTCTAGCCTATTGGTATATGGATGATGGTTCACTTAAGAGTCACCAGTCCAAAGAGGTAGTCTTAAACACACAAGGTTTTAGTGAAGCAGAAGTTGAAAGACTTATTGCAGCTCTCACACGAAACTTTAAGTTGGAAGCAAAGAAGAGAAAGCAAAAAGAAGGCTACCAGGTCTATATTTCCGGAAGATCTTTTGAACGGTTTGAAGAACTAGTAAGGCCGTATATCATACCGGAAATGATGTATAAAATACCTAAGACTAGGTCAACATAATTGCCTAAAGAGTAACGGAGGCGTACAAAGGTTCCCTCAGCATGTTTGGAAATCATGCGTAGAGTATAAGGGCATAAGGGAGCTTAACTGTGAGACATACAAGTCGAACAGAGACGAAAGTCGGTCCTAGTGATCCGGCGGCTACGTGTGGAAGTGCCGTCGCTCAACGGATAAAAGGTACTCCGGGGATAACAGGCTTATCTCCCCTAAGAGTTCATATCGACGGGGAGGTTTGGCACCTCGATGTCGGCTCATCGCATCCTGGGGCTGGATTAGGTCCCAAGGGTTGGGCTGTTCGCCCATTAAAGCGGTACGCGAGCTGGGTTTAGAACGTCGTGAGACAGTAAGGACATTGCTGTCTATAAATTTGGCTATATGCTGGAAAATCTGAGTATCCCACACTACTACTAAAAAAAGCATTGAAATATCCTTTGATAGTTGATAGAATACGAACAGATGTTTGGTAGTTATAATGTGGTGGGTGCAGACAATCAGCAGGAAAGACTAAATCATTATCTCGCTGGATATGTTGATGGAGAGGGAAGCTTTCACATTGGTATTCAGAGAAGCAATAACGTTTCTCTTGGATATCAAC
>SDBS01001820.1_pt1 | contig 21506 bp, 33 predicted proteins | sample 2277091 | NCBI WGS metagenome assembly SDBS01 (sample SAMN10404972, study PRJNA504765) | marine sediment metagenome | isolation source: marine sediment core GS10_PC15, 163 cmbsf | place: Arctic Ocean: Southern Knipovich Ridge | collected 2010
AAGTATGCCATCTCAACTAAGTCTTGGGGAGCTAGATTTGATGTTTATGAAGATGCTAATGCTACCTATGATTCACGTGGTGTTGGGGGAGGAATCATAGATAACAAAGTATATCTGTTCTTTGCTCGTTACGCCTTTGCTACCACTACTTATGTAGATTTAGGCTACATAGTGTCCACCGACCTCACTATGACTGTCTGGAGTGACTACACACCTATTGCGGTCACGCCGACTGCATTCAATGCCTATGGTAAAATAGTGGCAACCTCCGTATCTGGCACATATTTTCAGACATGGTATGGGCATACCGGTGCTGCATGGAAAACGGGAACCTTCATAACTACGGATAGTGGGAATAATTGGGCACTTGGTGCTGATATTAGTGCGGGAGTTGGTGCTTATGGCGAATCCTGCATAGAATATGTACCAGGAACTGGTCATATAGCACATATAAGGGATAATGATGGCAACTATGTTATGCAATCTGTAACTGTAGATAATGGTGTGAACTGGTCGGTACCGACAGTCACCAATCTTGGAGCAGCTACACTGGTAAAACAACCTTGGCTTCTCTATGATGCTGAAATTGACAGACTAATTGCCGTGTACCACGATAGACAGGATGACCAAACCAAAATCTCTGTTGGTATACCTTCAGCCGTGTTTGCTGACCCAACCGCATGGGAAGCGACCACAGTAGTAGATGGAGTTTTTGATTGGAATGGCTATCCTTCCATAGTAAAGATTGGTTATGAAGCCTACTTTGCTGTGACTTCGGAAGAAAAGGGGGCTAATGATGCCGATACTGAGGGTGGTTTCATAACATACACAGAAGTTGGAACTGATTGGCATGATAATCTGAGGCACTTCGGTGGCATAGGTGATTATATATTTGTTACGCCCCACGCTGACATGGCTTGGGGACTTGATGACTTTACTATCATTGGCATATTTAGTGCAAGTGATTATACTACTTATCGTTCTGCCACATCAGGAGTGCTTATTAGAGCACAGACTATAGAGAACAACCACGCTTGGACATTAGCTTATGTAACAGACGACCACATTACACCAGCTATCCGGAGGACAACAGAAATGCACGCTAGGGACAACGTTGGTGGATTCAAGTCAACGAGATCTGCTGTTCCTATATATCTGACTAAGGACGTGTTAGCTATATCTGCTGTCAAGAGAGAAGATACTGACCTTTATATATCAGTAGACGGTACCACTTGGGATGCTGGTGATGCTGGTGCGAATATGAACTGTGCCGCTACCCCAACAGCTGTAAAAGTAGGTACAAGTGCCTATTTACCCGAAGACAATAATGTGTACTTCCAAGGAGACATGGATAGTCTGATACTATACGACAAAGCTCTATCACAGAATGAACTAGATGATCTGTATGAAGAAGAAAGTTGGAGAGTAGATAGTAGTGGAGTTCTGTATGGAGCAGAGGAAGAAGAACTTGGTCTTCCGACAGTAACTACTCAAGCCGCAGATGATATTGAAGACACTACAGCTACAGGTCATGGTAATATAACTGTTACGGGAGGCGAGAACTGTGACAGGCGAGGAGTCGTTTGGAATTTGGCGACTCACGGAGACCCAGGCAATGTAGCTCCTGGCGCAAGTGATTATGCCAATGATGTTGGCACAAACGGAGACTTCGGAACTGGAGCGTTCACTGCTAACTTGGTAGGTCTACCTACTGGAGACACAATATATGCGAGAGCTTATGCTCACAACTCTACTGGTTACGCTTATGGCGATGAGGTTAACTTTCTCACCAAGCCTGCTGCTCCGACCAATGTAGCAGCTAGCTTTAATGACCCTGCCAAAGTAGTTATTACTTGGACAAAGTCAACGGGAGCAACTGACTATCATGTGTTCCGAGATGCTGTTGACTTGGGCGCTTCTGGTGATGTAGATACTGAGAACGACGTTGGCGCTGATGCTCCTACAGTAACGCCGGGGTTAGCGAGCGCTTCTGATGGAACATCGGATGTGCATGTAACATTAAGCATAGAGGGAGAATTGGCAAACAACGGAACCACTTACGCCTATAAAGTGGTAGCTAGTAACGCTACTGGTGACTCTGACGATTCGGCTACTGACAATGGAAACCGAAGTGTAGGGGCTCTGACCTACGAATGGTTCAGGAGCGATGCCGATGCCGATGGCACTTATGGTAGTATACTTGGTGAAGGTGGAACAACCGACCCGTATAACGACACCAACGGAGTAATAGAACCTGACGGCAGGTGGTACTACTGTGAATTGAACGCCACAGGAGCAGCATTTCAGGACACTACCCATAATAGGGGTTATAGATCTTTGGACCCACTACCTACAAGTCTAGTCAAAACTATAGCACAATTAGTGGCAGTGGTATATGGTGCTCTGTTGCTTTTGACACTCTTTTTGGGTGTCAAAGCCAATTTGGACTTCAGGGTCTTGCTCGTGATAATCGTTGTAGGACTTGTAGGGATCGTAGGATACGTTCTTCTCGTGTCTACTATAATTGGTAATCTTTGGTAGGAGGAGCGAATTGGACTCAGCAACGATAATCATACCGACATACAACGAAGCGGAAAACCTTCCTGAGCTAATACAGCGAATAAGGCAGTGTACCAATAGTAATTGCAACATACTCGTTGTCGACGACGACTCCTCTGATGGAACTGCACAAATTGCGGAGAGCCTTGGCTGTGTAACAGTAAACAGACGAGGCAAACAGAAGGGACTCTCAGCCTCGGTAATAGACGCCCTCAGGCAGAACAATACAGACAACGCTGTCATAATGGATGCCGATCTACAGCACCCTCCTGAGGCTCTGCCAAGGCTCCTGGAGGCCTTAGAGACTTACGACTTTGTCATAATGTCTCGCTACGTAGAGGGAGGAGGATGTAGAGAGTGGGACTTCGACAGAAAGGTTATCAGTCGCGGAGCAAACCTCGTTGCCCGACTCCTTCATCCCAAGACGCATGACCTCGTATCAGGTTTCTTCGGCCTCAGCTGTAAGGGTCTACCAGAGCTTTCCACTGTGAATACTCGAGGCTTCAAGATAATGTTGGAGCTGCTTGTTAGGGGAAAGTGGCATAGTGTAGCTGAACTGCCTTACATGTTCGAGCCACGTACGAAGGGCGAATCCAAACTCAGTAAACAGAGAATCACCGACTACGTCCTACAGCTAATTGACCTCTACTTCTACAAGTTCAGGTTGCTGCGCTTTGGCGTAGTTGGGGCGTCAGGAGCAGTAATAGGCCTTGCCATACTCTATACCCTAACGGAGTTCGCTGGTCTGTACTACCTTGTCTCAGCAGTAATTGCGATTGTGTGTGCTTCCACCAACAACTACTTCTTCAATAACATGTGGACATTCAGGGAGAAGCGTAGAAGAGGTAAAGGTCACATTGCTGGATGGCTTAACTATCAGTGGATGTCGGCAGGAGGTGATGGAGCGTACCTGGGCCTCCTAGCACTCCTCACTTCAGTCCTGGGAGTGTGGTACATGCTATCATCGGCAATTAGTCTGATTGCCTTATTCGGCCTGAAGTACCTGTTCGCCAACAAAGTTATATGGAGGACGAAACGTACTTGAGAAGGTATATAGCCTTACTAATCGGTGCAGCAGCTTTTGCCTACTACGTAGTGCTGTCTGCTAAAACCTACACCTGGGTATTCATGTCGTCGGACTCAGGTGACTGGTTAGCTGCGTCCAATTGGTGGTTTGTACCTCAGCCATACGGAAGTCCTCTTTACATCCTGTTGGGACACTTCCTGAATCTGTTTCCAGGAGACTTAGTCATCAAGATGACCATCGTGCTATCAGTGCTGCCGAGTGCGATAACGGTGATGCTAGTCTACCTGATTGTCAAACGGCTGACAAACAGGCAAAGCATTGCAAGCGCCTCGGCAGCCGTACTTCTCGGCTCCGCAGTCTTCTTAACCCAATCTACAATTCTCGAGGAATATGCACTCGCCACTATGTTGCTGACCCTCAGCTTCTGGACTTACATTAACAGCCGTAGGTATTGGACGGCGCTGTGTTGGGGACTCGCCGTTGCGGTACATGTATTCGTACTAGGTGCCATCCTTTTCTGGCTGATTATTGAATGGCGCACCTACACCAAGCCGCTCCTTGTAATCACTGCGCCGATCATTGCCGCATTCTACGGCTTTATTCTGTTACTGATGTTTCAAGACACACCTCGACTACTTGGGGGCGGACTGAACGTGTATTCACTCAAACAGTACCTGACTGTTACAACAGGAGCAATACTAGGACAGCTCAGCATATTCGAGGCACCGAAGCGTCTCCTGTTGACTTCGCAGCTGGTACTGATGAGCTTCGGCTTAGCCTTGGTACCGCTTGTGAAGTCCGTGAAGAAGCCAATCAGCAAACCAATCGCGGTGGCACTGGGTATAATTCTATGGACATTCTGGTATCAGATAACCAATATAGACCCCTCAGCATGGACGTTCATAACTTACGCATCACCGTTCATTGCAGTACTGGCAGGTGTAGGTCTGTTGCGTCTTGGCAAGTTTCACCTAAGGCTTGTGTGTGCAGGAGCGTTGGTCCTGATACTAGCCAATAGTGCGTTCCTCAATGCAAACAACCTCACGAACGATCGGCCTCTGGCAACCGATTACTATGAGGCGTTACAAGAACTCCCCGACGGCTCGATTGTCCTAACCAACCCAGGCTCGCACAGCCTAGGTTTGTTCTATGCCATGAGCGAAGGCAAGGACTTGGTTCCCTTAGTCTACCCCTATATGGATGATTGGAACTTCTTCGACTATGGTCTGTGGTTACATCAAACTTACGACATTGAGACTTACGTAATAACCTCACCGGGTTTTCACAGGTGGAAAGGTACGTTGGAGATAGTCGAAGACAACCTGAGCAGTAAAGACGTATATTATGCCGACACTCCTTGGAGACATTCAGACATTCGTCGATGCCTTGTTTTGGAGAGCACAGAATGGACACAGATAAAGAAGGTAGTAGGCCTAACGGGTCTAGAACCCGAACCAGCACTAAAGTAGTGTGTTTCGTCGTAGTTGTACTAACAGGACTATCGTATTGGTCAGTTAGGAACTTTGTCGTTGCACAAGAGCCGATTGACACTCACATTGTCGTTAGTAATCTGACCCTTAACTATGTACTGTTCGTGCTGCTGGTAGGGTCACTTGTGCCACGCGTAACGAGACGACTCTTTCCCAGGGCGTTCAAGCGAATGCTAGTCCCTGTAGCCATAGCAATGGGCATAGTCCTAATACTGATACTGAGAACGTTGGGTGTTGAGATGAGGTTTTAGTGAAGTACTGGTACAGCCTGATTGGAGCTTACCTAATCATGCACATCACAGTAATGACTACGTATACTCAGCCTCCCACTGAGCATAGCGAGACAGTTAAATGGCTGTTTGTACTCCAGTGGTTCATGCCCACCCTTCTGCTTGGGCTACTAGTACCAAGAGTACAGCGTGTACTGAAGCCTGCTGCGAATGTAAGGGTATGGACGGTCATCGGCTTCGCTATCACCGCAACGTGTGTTGTGTTGTACTTCACCAACCTACTCGGACAATGGTTTGCTTGGCCAACCCTCGGGCTGCTCGTACTCCTGGTGGTGACAATTGCGAACTCACAGACAGGACTTGGAAGTGTGAATGCGTGGCTGTTAGGTGCCATGGTAACGCTCATGGCCATGGGAAGCTGGGAGATTATCTACCAAACGGGTCTGTGGTTCTACCACGATTTCTTTGGTTGGGAGTTAGAGAACTACACTACCATTATTGCAGAACAGTTTACGTGGATTATACCGGCCCTTATAGTCATCTTGACGCTGTATCAACGCGGCCTCCAACTTAACCGCAACTGGCTCACCGTAGTGTGCCTCGGCATATCCGCGGCTTGTACAGTCTTATGGTTTGCAGAGGGGATGGATGTCCCATTGGTGTTTTGGCGTGTACCTAGTGGTCAAGAAGTTGTAGTGAACCTCGAAGCGAATTCTACCATGATAGCAGTATCACGAGGAAGTCAGGGCTTTTGGCTTTTGGGTATAGCATCACTGTTCACACCGAAGAAAGGAGGTATCGCGAGATGAGAACATACACTGAGGACGAGCTCTATGAAATAGCATCGGTCTTTCACGACGTCGAGGCACGAAGAGCACCTAATACCTTTGCGGGCTTGAGACCCATCTTCGTGAATTTCCACGAGCTCGCAGCATCTATTCAGAAGCAGACAGTCGACGGCCTCAAACAGCGAATAGACACCGAGACGTTACCCGGGTACTTAGCGAGAAAGAAACGCCAAGTAGGAGTAGACGTCATCAAACCCATAGAAGACGAGTTAAGAGATAGAGGACTATTGTGAAAGTACTAGTAACAGGAGGGTGTGGCTTCCTTGGCTCGCACGTCTGTGAACTATTCAAGGAGAAGGGTTGGGGAGTAGTTGCCTATGACAACATGACTAAGTTCGAGACGTCACGAATTGCGTTCGGCAACCAAGAGCGCATACGGTCCTACAACAAGGATTACCTTGAGAACCTAGGTATAGAGGTCGTCGTGGCTGACATAAGATACGCGAGGACACTCGAGAACTGTGCCAAGACCTGCAATTACATTGTGAACTGTGCAGCTCAGCCCACTATGACCCTATCGTTCGAGAACCCCATTCTCGACTTCGAAGTGAATGTTCAGGGAACCCTAAACCTACTAGAAGCAGCTAGACGCTACAAAATCCCATTAGCATCCTGCTCGTCCATCCATGTCTATGGTACAGGTTTGAACGAAGACCTCGAGGAAATGCACGACACGTATCGCAGAGTTCCTCCAACAATCGACGAGACGCACCCTGTACTGACAGGGCACCTTACTCCTCTTCATGCCTCCAAGAGATGTGCAGAGATATACACGCAAACCTACGCGGATGTATATGGCATAAAGACAGCCAACTTCCGTTTGACAGGCATATATGGGCCAAGACAGTTCGGTAGTGAGGATCATGGTTGGGTGTCCCTTCTAGCTATAAAGACCATGATGGGACTACCCATTCAACTAATAGGCAACGGTAAGCAGGCACGAGACATTCTGTACGTGAAAGATGCAGCGAAGGCCTTCGACTTGTGGCACGAGAATGGATGTCCCTCAGGCACCTATAATATAGGAGGAGGAGTTCCGAATCTGATCTCAGTACTACAGTGCCTAAGAGTACTAGGCAGTCTATTTGCTAGGGCTCAGAACGTAGTGCCTGGAGGAGAGAGGACAGGAGACCTCCTGTACTTCGCGTGTGACTACGCCAAAGCCCACAACGACTTCGGTTGGAAACCTTCAGTTAGTCCTCACACAGGCCTCAAGGAGTTAGTAGAATGGTTAAGGAACAACGAGAACATCTTCAATGCGTCATACCCTGCGGAGGTAACAGTATCAGATTAGGTCAGGGCAGAAACAAATGTCTTGTTGAGGTTAGAGACAAGCCCATACTACACTATGTCGTCGAGTTTTGGAAAAAGTTCGGCATAGAGAACTTCGTCTACATTGTAGGAGGGAACGATTCCAAAATGGTACGTGGGTACGCAGGCGAGCTGAGCGAACACCCTGTCTTCGTTGATAGACGAGACGTTACCAACCTGGCCAAGGCCATTGGCCTAACAGAGCCCTACGTAGGCAACCGTTTTATACTAGCACTCGGTGACTGTATGAACTTCGGTGAATTCGTCTCACCCATCTATTCAGACTTCATGGTAGGCGTATGTATAGCAACCCCAAAGGAACTGCGTAAGAGCTACCTTGTACACCTCGACGGCGTAGGTGTAACTAAGCTAGTCGAGAAGCCCAAGCGTCCTATTGGTCTCTGTGGCATGGGTACGTTCTTCTTCAACAGGAAGGTGTTCGACTATATTAGGAGGCTTAGACTCCCTGATCAAGCCACAAGTGTCGACCTCACCGGAGCACTTCAACTCGCCATAGGTGCGGGCGAAACGATTCGTCCCCTCTTCTTCAAGGGAGACTACATAAACATCACCTACCCCGAAGACATCGAGAAAGCGGAGGAATTAGTAGATGCCAATACCAGCTGATCACGCCATAACAGTTGAAGCCATTGGTCTCTCTGGCCTCGTTAAGATGATACTCAAAGCCGGACTCAATTACCGACATACCACGTTCCACCTGCTCAACAAGGGGAAGTTCAAGAGTTTGTACAACTTCCTATACACCAAGACACTCGTGCCCACCGGCGAAGGCTCAGGAGAGCTAGCCTACTACTTCATTGGGCCGATTATACAGAGACACCCTAAGTTAGCTCCGTTCCCTAAGTTCATAGAGGTTGAAGTTACAACTCGCTGCAACAAGAGGTGCATCATCTGTGAGCACACTTGGTGGAAGGAGCCGTCGACCGACTTGACCTTCGATGAGTTCAAACACTTAGTCGACCAATTCGACCTACACTGGGTAAACCTTACCGGTGAAGGCGACGCCTTTCTGAACAAGGACTACCTGAGCATGATTCGCTACTCGAAACAGAAGGGCACGAGTGTCTATCTCGTAGACAGCTTCGACCTAATTACACCAGATGTCTCCTACGAACTGGTAAATATAGGTGTTGACGGAATATACATATCTATGGATGGCGCGATGAAAGACACCTACGAGGTTATCAAGGTAGGATGTACATTCGATAGGGTATTATCGAACATACAAGGTCTGTTGGATGCTAAACGCTATCTCAAGTCTCCCATACCCGAGCTGTGCTTTAGATTCACTGTCAACTCCAACAACGTACGCGAAATGGCTAGCTTCGTGAGCCTCGTCGAATCCATGGCAAGTAGACAAGAGTGGGGCGACGGCTCTAAGATACACTTCGTAGGCCTTTTGGACTACCCCGAAATACATCACCTATACTTGGACACTATACCGGTAAACTATGTCGACGCCGCTCTCAAGGCCTCGACAGATATGCCTGTAGTGTTCGCCCATCTCGAAGATGGCAGGAATCCCTCTATCAATCGCTGCCTAGCTTGGATGGAGCCGTACTTTGCCCTAGTACCCCATCCTATGGTCTTGCCTTGTTGTGCCGTATTGATGAGTAACAGCCGTACAAAGCTGTCTGAGTACTGCTTCGGAGACTATACCAAGGAATCGATGAGGAACGTCTGGAATCACCCATACTATAAGTGGTTTCGTAGTACAGTCACCAGAAGGGACGCACCAATTCCAATGCTGTGTAAAGGATGTCGAGCCTACAACACAGCGGAACGGGAACAGAGATACGGAATAGATGCAAGGAAGAGGGAGGACTTTGAATGAACATCAACACCGAACTGTGGTCGAAGGGTAAGTCCTTCAGAGCGTTCTCAGTTGCGTCTGGAAGCGTTCCAAGCACTGTGTCAATCCGAATAGCCTCAGGCAGTGTTGAGATGGACGTCGAGGAAGGCGTCCGCAGGTTCGGACTCCGAGAGGAGGTCCTAGTTCTGTCAGGATATGGACGCGAGGACTGGCAGTGGGACCTAACCAGCACAACAGCCAAAGCAAAGCTCCAACAGTTCAGAGAGAGAGCTCTTGCAGCAGGATTCAAGAAGTTAGGTAAGACATCACTCGAATGAAAATACTAATTGTGCACCCGCAGATGGCCCTTTACGGCGGAGCCGAACTAGTAATAGTTCGTCTGTCCAACTATTTGCAGAAACTGGGACACGAGGTGAGTGTCCTGACACTATCGACCGCTGACCACTCTGACTACAGAGGAATAAACTTCATTCTACCTGACGAGTCCAGCCGTATCCAATACCGTCTAAGAGGAAGTCTCGGGGCACTTAGGAGCATCGCGAGGATATTCACGTCGCTCCGCACGCTCTGCAGAACGCACGCCAAAGACTACGATGTCATCAATGCCCATAACTTCCCGGCCATATGGACCGTGCCCAGTAACAGAAAGACGGTATGGATGTGCAACGAGGTACCCGACTTGTGGCACAGCGCCAAGGTAAATGGACTGACTAACAAACTCTTTAACCTCGGTCGCCTCGCAGATGGAATCGTCGTGCGCAACAAACTCCCATTGGCTGTGGTACCAGACGAGCGATGCGCGCGAACCTTCCAAAATCGCTACAGACTAAAGCCACACGTCATTCCCTATGGTATTGACGGAGAGTTCTTCGCCCAAGCAGCTAGTAGCTATGAGTTCCAGCCTGACGACGGCTTCCGCGTCATGTGTTCAGCAATGATTTCGCCCTCGAAGAATCAGCTAGCAGTACTCGAAGCCGCAGACCACCTGAAACAAACCATCCCGAACCTAAGAATAATTCTCTCAGGCTATCGAGAACCCTCACACCCATATGCTCGCCTCCTGAGCGAGTATGCAGAGACCAATGGTCTCGACGTCACCTACGTTGAGCCTACCGACAGAGAGAGACTACGTGCCATTTATCGCATGTCACACGTAGCCGTGTTCTCTGGCAGAGGACAAGGCTCGTGGCTGGGCCCCTTCGAACAGCTCTCAATGGGTATACCGATAGTCGTGTCACCACACCTGACCTGCTCGTCAATCATAGCCAAGTGTGGTATAGGTGTGGTTACTGACTGCATCTCCGACGCACTTCGTGAGATATACCGAAACTACCCCAAATATCGTGACCAAGCTCGTAGAGGTAAGGAGTTCGTACTCCGCGAACTGACTTGGGAAAAGTTTGGAGACAGGATGCTGGAGTTGATGACATGAGACTCGCAAAGGAGCTGCTCAACCTTCCTAGGAGTCTAATGCTTGGTGTGAGTGGACTTGCAGTACTATCCAACCTCTTCAGCACAATACTGGCACTGGTTGCTTGGTCGTGTCTCCTCCTATTACTGATAGTGTACTTATTCGACGTTGTGTATCATAGCATCGGGAGCCCGAAACTCGCGAGTAAGGTCCTCATTCTGCTCCGATTGTTCTACAAGGGACTGACAGTACAAAAGCACCAAAACATCGCCGATGTAAAAGGGTACTACACAAACGAGCAGTATGACTGGATAAACGACGTCAAGTTCCCAGAAAAGATTCTCCACGACCGTCGTAGGGATACTATGACCGAGAGGGCTCGTACATACATCGGATGCTCGAAGGTGCTCGACTTAGGATGCGGTACAGGTTTGATAACTCAAGTACTGTCGGGAAGCGTTACAGGAGTAGATATTAGCCCTTGGAAGGTAGAACGTGCACGCCAACACTTGCCGCACGTAACCTTCACGGTCGACGACGTAGAGAACCTTCTAACACTTCCTGCAAACAACTGCTTCGATGCAGTAGTCTGTACTGACGTCTTGGAACACCTCGAGAACCCTGACAGAGCGATAGCCGAAGCTTGGAGGGTTCTAAAACCTACTGGCGTTTTCATCGGCACGGTTCCGAGCAGACATATCATATGGAAGCTACGACGATTCCTGACTACTGCAGACGCCTCGGGAGAACCGTTCCACATTCACTACACCAAGCAACAGCTTCGACGACTCCTACAACCCTTTAATGTTCTGGAGATTTCCAGTCAGTGTCTTGGTCTAGAACTATTCTTTGCGGCAACCAAGGAGGAGACGCCGAAGTGAAGAAACTCCCCATTATCGCTATAGGAATACTGTTCATTGTCTTGATGGTAGTGTACTTCCGACACGTAATCTGGTCGCCACTAGACGCGCTGCTGACCAACCATCTGGCCACAGACCTTTACGGTCACTTTGTACATGCCTGGGAAAGGCTAGGACTGCTCAAGGACGGTTTCATACCTATAGGCGATTATTGGGTACAGAGAGGCGGAGGGTTCCCTGCAGCTCTCAACGACCAAATAACTATACCACAAGAGTTCCTACTGATGCTCGTCTACGCCGCCACAAACAGCTTCGTGGTGGCTCTCAAGTTCGTGGACATCCTATTCTACTCCGCAACTCTGATTACAGCATATTGGCTTGGCACAGTTCTCTTCAAGCGAAGGGACGCGAGCGTAATCCTAGCAACTGCTTATACCTTCAGTGTGTATGGGGCCAATCAACTCGAGCACCTTGAACTGCTCAACATACAACCGCTCATCCTTCTTACCCTAGTCTTCCTCGAGAAAACCCTCCAGAGCGGTAAGCCCCAATACGTAATACTGACGAGCCTGGGCTTACTCTCAGTTGGCCTGTCCAACCTCTACCCTCTCTACTTCCTCTTGGTCTTCATAGGTTTCAGGGTCATCTTTCAACTATTAACGACGCAGCGTTGGCTGGAAACCTTACGGAACGTCTCTAAGGTAGGAGCACTCTTCCTCCTAGCAACAACTCCTTTTCTCCTGCCTAAGCTACTCAACATGCCTCCGGAACAACTGATAGACGCCGCAAGGCAGGGTCTGACCGTTTACTCACAACCCCCGTCGTTGTACTTCCTTAGGAATACTCCCTACGAATCCTACATCACAGAGACCTACTTCATGTACCTTGGTCTCGCAGTACTACTGCTCGCACTAGTACCCATGATACTGAAACGAGACAAGAATAGCCTACACCCTCTGTACATCTTCTACCTACTCACCACAGTGTTCTTCATGACATACGCTGTTGGACAATACGGTTCGGTTAACCTAGCTTTGTTTTTCCAAAAGTACGTGCCCCTAGCATCCTTTATACAAGTGCCGGGAAGAGCCTTGGTAATAGGCTATCTGAGTCTCTCAGTGTGTGCAGCCATAGGATTCATTACCCTAACTGACAAATGGCCGAAGATAAGACGTGCACCGTCGTTGCTACTAATAGTGGCAATAATCTTTGCCGACCTCACAATAGGCTTCGAGCCGATAACTATGACCCCTCCACCCAGACAAGAGAGTGTCTACCAATTCATAAGAGAGCAACCAGGAAACTTCAGGATAGTAGAAATTCCCTCAGTTCACGGACAACAAGCCATAACCAACATCTACACGGAACGTGACACACTTAACTCCGTTCTCTGGGCATTCGGCCACTTCGAGCCTCTGTATACATTCGCTGGAGTATATCACAACTACACAGACCTAAGCGTCACAGCACAAGAAGCAGCCCTCTACGGCGTGAAGTACGTCGCAGTCAATACGGACCCCCAATACTTCGTAACATTTGGGAAGGCACTCGAAGTAATAGGCGGACCTAGTCTCGCACAGACATGGGGAGTTGAGGACATGCTTAGCAGGTCCGACGATTATGGGCTCGTCTATAGCGAGAAGTACACCAACGTGTACGAAAACCTTAAGTATCGGGGAATGGTATTCTCCTATGAAGCAGACCTTCTGACTTGGTCCCGTTACAGTCCTAACACACTCACAATAGATTACGACAGCGCAATGTCAACAACAATCACCATTAGTCAAAGCTACTCAAACGGCTGGGTAGCCGTTCTCGACGGAAAGGAGAAACTTCCAATCCGCAACCTCGACTCGATACAACAGATTGAGGTGCCTTCAGGAAGTCATAGCTTAGTACTGCACTACCAGAACTACGAAAGATGGGTCATTACCCTCGCGGCCTTCTACTCGGTTCTCGGCATCGCAATCTGGTGGCTCCTACGACGCAGTAAAGCCGCGAAGGTGATTAAGAATGTTTGAATACTATGGATGGAGGTGGCTTATATGGGCTCCTGGAATGCACTTCTTGTTTTCGGGATTTGTGGGACTGTTGGTGTACTGGTTGACATCGACCACCTTGTCTCATACTATCTTATTCCGGAGTGGAGCGCACGTTTTCTCCACACACCACTTCTCATTGCTAGCAGCGTTGTCATTCTCGGTCTTGGCACATATCTTGGAGGACTACTTATTAGGATGGTTTTGAATCGAAGGGAGGCAAAATATGGACGTAGAGCAACACTTAGGGTTAGAGAGAAAGGAGGTGAAAGGAAATGCTTGAAGACATAAGGCGCAGCATGTCGCACAGACGCGAAGCTAAAGAGAAGGAGAGACTGAAGAAGCTCGAAAAGGAGCGCCGTTTAAGTTACCTCAGGATGAAGCGCCTCGAGGAGCGCAAAGGCGTCGAGGAAGGACTCAGGGAACAAGTCGGGACAGAGCTCTCTGCACACAAAGCCGCGAAGAGCGCCTACCAAGAGCGAAAACAGATGGAGCACGAATTACGTGTTTCCCGAGGACCTAGTATTGCGCGTAGGGTTGGTAGGGCCACTAAAACAGTGCTCTACGACTTTCCAGTTAAGTCGGTTCGTATTGGCGCGAAGCTCGGGAAGGGCACAAACCTCCAGAAAGCACTCCTTGGCGATGCGAATTTCGTGCTTGGCACATCAAAGTTGACGGCGCCTCCAACACCACAAAAATCCTCCACATCCCTGGACGAGTTCATGTTCGGTAAGCCCACAACGGATAAAGGCATCTCAGACATTGGCAAGGACATTCTCGGATGAAGTCTCGATTCAGGGTAAGATTTAGAGAGCTCGACAAAGGTCGAGACGGTGGTCTAGGTGAAGTCAAGTCCTATAAGTGCTTTGCCAAGAATGGACACGAAGCCGCACGGAGACTCCGAAAGAGAGGGAAGGTTATCAGTGTCCGAAAAATCCCCAAATCCGGCTCCTGAAAAAGTCTCCTAATCTGATGTCATGGCAATCATAGTGTATACCTGATATAATAAGGGTAGAATGAATAAGGGTGCATCGTTCACATCTTATGGTTCGACGGAAGATAAGAATCGCGTCGTTAGGTTTTACAAACGTGACGGAAGGTACGTTTGTGAAGTCGAGGGTATACCGGCCCTCACAATTGTTCACCCCAGCTATGATAGAGTCAGAGCCGCATTCGAAGGTTGGTATCAAATGTCCATCAAGGACTGGGGCTCCTCCGACATAGAGTGGGGAGATATGATTTTCAGCGAAAAGGAGGTTTGAGTAGTGAAGTACAACACAATGAGGTTGACAAACACACCCGAAGAGACAGACACAAATGCTAAGCAATTCTGGAACAAGCTGTTTGATGCCTACGGCTACGACGCTTTCCATCCCATTGAGGGTAAGGAAGTACTAAAAGCTTCACTTGACATAAATAGCAGCGAAGCCGAAGCCGCACTACAGCGACTGTTTGACAGAGGCTTTTTAGCCGCGCCGTAAATCTGAGCGAGTTCAGTATGGCATTCAAGCGCTTACACCCACAAGTAGAAATAACTCTAGTCAGACCTTAAGAGGGGTACATAAGACAATGTCGGCCAAACAAACCATTTATCTAGCCGTTACACCCAAAGGTGAAAAGTACTTCGACCAAATGGTCGCAACAGGTTACGTGAACCTTCCTACAACACAAAGCGTCGAGTGGAACATTCTCCACGACCTCACCCTTCAAGGCCCAACCAGAATGGACACCTTTCTTACAGAAGGCCGTAGTACCATACTCGGACGGAAGTTTGAGTTCTTTTCCGGACGTGTCCACGGTCAACTAGCCATTGAAGGCTATGGCAAAACGTTGCATAGTCTCATAACACAGGGGTACGTGAGAGCTTACAGAAAGGAATCCGACCAATGATACCTGTAACCTATCAATCTGGAACCTCTGTCCGAAGTGCATAAAGGAGGTAAATGATGACAGAACGATACGGAGAACCAACCCGATATCTAACCTTCAAACTCGACAAGTACACCGCGACGCTCGCTCCTCACCTTCGCAACGTACTTGAGGAGATAGCAAAGGAACCCGAAGGTATAACGTTCGAAGACCTCCTGATGCGAGTCAGCTACAAAGAGGGCTTCATGGGTCCGAAACTGTTGAGAGCCTCCTTGAAACATCTCTTCGACCGAGATTATATCATTACCAACTATCAAATAGCCAAGCTCAGCAAGAGACACGGAGTCGACATACAGAAACTGAGGAGGGTTGAACCATGACGAAATATATCCTAACCAACGAGCCGAGGACTTCGGGAACGATGATAGCAGGAGCCTTTGACGCCTTAGACCAAGCCTTCGGGACAGAGGAGTTCACTGAGACCCAAGCACTTCAAGCAATTACAGCCCAAATGGACTTCGGTACAACAGGCGCCGAATCCCTACTACGTGACCTGATAGAGAAGGGTCACATTGAAGGTACTCCTAGCACGAGGGCCCCTAGGTCAACGTCGCCTGACGAAGCATTGAAAGAAATCGAGCGTGTCGACAAACTACTGGACCAACACGGTGTCCAATGGGAAAAAGGATAATGAGCACCAAGGAAGTGTATCATGGTAATGCAACTTAGTCCAGAAGACAGTACCGAGAAGATTATACGAACCGCCCTTGCAGGCGACCCGAGCCTACTAAAAGTACCTAAAAAGGGCCTGATGAACGCCGAGCGCAAAAACACTTCTCAACAACTGAGACGCCTAGCCGCAAGTCAAGAGAGTGGTGGAGGCCAAGAGGACCTCGAAGATGCAAAGTACTTCAAGAACCTCGCGGACAAAAACATCAGTGGCCTACTAACTGTAAAGGAAGCTCTGGAGGTAGCCGACATCTTTGAAGAAGAAAACCCTGTCATCGTCGACCTCGGTACAGAGTGGTGGGTCGAAACCGATTGAAGGAGTTGAAACATGATATATGACCTAACATATCCAGGAGTACAATACCGAGAGGAGCTAGTAGAGGAAGTCACAGAAGCAACAACCCCTCTACATCCTTCCGCAACTATGCGCCAACTAGATAACATGAGACGTCTATGGGTCTTAGACCAATACCGGAAGGTGCCTTCGGGTCCTATGACTGGACCAGTAATGGCTCCGGTATTTCAGCAACTCGTCCAAGAAGGCTACATAGGGGAGAAGGAGTAGATGACGAGATACATTATAACTGGAAGTGGTTACAAAGAGTTTGACAAGCTGACCGAGAGGTTATCTCAGATAGACTCTAGGTCCTCCGAGTGGTATACAGTTATAAACGAGTTACAAGTACTTCAATCCTATATGGACGGAGAAACCAGACGAATAACTGAGGCTTCCTTCAAGCCTGGACTTGTTACCGCTTTCGAGCGTCTCCGAAAAAAGGGCTTCGTCATTTCAGAGGAGGTTTGAAGCATGACGTACTGGTACCAGATAACCAATATAGACCCACCAGCACCACGGAAACACAAACCACCACCTAAACTCAGGCACTCTGGTAAGAGGCCCTTCAAAAGTAATAAGGAGACATACAATGAACCCTTACGGCGGCACTAGACAAGAAAGAGCCAGACTCAAAGTCTTACAAGCACTTCAGGACCTTGGTGCAACCTCTGAGGAGACAGCTGCTAGAACTAAAGACATTGACCAAGTGGTTGGCGACCTCTCAGGGTATGCACAACCTAACACAAAGGTAGTACAATCTCTTCTTCGAGACGGCCTAGTCAAGATAGACCTCTCGACTCCTATGAAACTATGGTTAACACCTAACGGAAGCACCTACCTGAGTAGCGAGACCCAAACAGTCCCGGAAATGCCCGAAGAGGCCAGTAAGGCAATAAGGCGCAGTATGTACCAGGATTAGTGACCTTCACACGGAGAGATATGATGAACAAAGAACCAACATTCGAAGAGGGACCGTTCTTCCTCGTCGCCATTGGCGCAGCCGAAGGCATAGTCACACCGCAATTAGGCAGGAGGGCCATTGTTTGGGCCACAGATGCCCCTACTGCTAGGAGTGTCTTTGGTAGGGAAAGCGGACACTCGATTGCCTACATCTACCCAGAGCTCATTGGCAGTCTGACAGACGTCAAGAGGGATTACAGACTGACCAATGCACAGATTGCAGATCTACACCGAAAGGGATACCTGAGACTATGACAAACAATGAAAGGAGGTGGACGTAATGCAATTTCGTCTTACATCACATGGTATAGAGGTAGCGAAGCGAAAGCGAACGGCCCTAATGGCTGTCTTGTCCGACACCGAACTTACGCTGCGAACAATGTCCGACGAACCAGATAAACTTTGGACAGCACAGGACTTGGAGCGCGAAATCGGAGGAGGTATTCCACCAGCTGATGCCGCCTTCTTTACAAGGAGACTAGAGGAACTGGAGCACAAAGGACTCGTCGAGAAGATATGAACATCCAATACCGCATTACACAACAGGGCAGAAAGGCCCTAGAGGAAGGTGACCATCTCATTCATCTAGCCAACGAAGCTGCACAGGATGGTGTTGTCTCCTCTAAGGAAATTGCACAGCTTCAAACCGGATTCACTGTGACCGAAGCAGATTACATCATATCAGTGCTTAGCCGCTTAGGCTTCATCGAGCCTGCACCAATCCAGGGAGTCAAATACACTGAGAGAGGTAAGTACAACTAAGGAGATAGGAAAGCTTAACTATGAGTAGCGACGAGTATCTCGAAGGTATAATGAAACGGAAACCCGAAATAGACCCCAACGACCCTAAGATGCAAAAGTACTTCAGGGACGTTGTAGACATTCCTCCCCCTACCTGTTACTGTAGGTGTAATGAGACGTTTCGAAGTCATTGCTACATAGATTACAATACAGGAGCCAGACACACTCAGCACAAGTGTCCTGGGTGCGGTTCACACTCCAATGTGCACAGAGTGTCACATGACCCCGAAGTATTTGGTATACGAAGATGACCATCAAAGAACCAACATTGACTATCTGGGTACAGTAGCTAGGAGGTATGGGACATGCCAGAACTGCACGAATTCACAGATGCAGGAAGCGGTGCCTACACCGTACTGGACCTATTCAGAGCGGACGAAGATGCTCGTGAGTTGTACTTAGAGATATACAATCAAGCAGTAAGGCGTAGTAGACCAGGACGCATCGACTTTAGTGATATACGAGAACACTACAAAGGGATGTTTCCCAGAGCTGCTATAGAGCGAGTAATAGACGCCATCAAGACCTACGGACTCGCCCGCTCGATGAAGACTGGATAATATAACTAAGAGCGAGTTTGTCCTAACTGAACAGGAGGTAGTGAAGCTGTGAACGCTAAAGAGAAGGTCAAAAAGCTCATACTATATGTCGAGTGTCGAAAACGTGCAGAAGGCTACGATCCAGGAAGTGTACTTCATAACAAGGCAACAGCACTCAAACGCGAACTCATTTTGTTGGGAGTTGACTTAGAACTCCTGAATATGGACTGGCATGACCTCGAGATGAGGATATACACAGCCGTCTCATCACAACTGAACATATAGGAGCAAATAACATGTGGATTTTTACTGTCATCTACCAAATATCAGGAATGCCTACGACACTCATCTATCGAGTCAATGGCAGTTCTTGGAACACTGTAGGACCCAAACTGTACAACGCACTAAAGCAAGGGAGTGGCAAGCTCGGCTTCGCTGTTAACAAAATGGCCTACGAGGAATTCGAGGGATACTTCGACGAAGAAGGTGAGGCTATGTTCGGCGAATTCCAGATACGGTCAGTAAGCCCCGACGACGACCATTGGATACCATAATGAACATCAAATCGAAACATACGGCTTATGAGGAGGAACGATAAAGATGTCAAAGCGATGGATGTTGAAAGGTGATTGTATACTACACCCCAGTGCACAGGCATCAGTGAGAGTCAACAACGTTGAGCTCTGTTACGAGTGTTGGAACAGAGCAACTACCGAGTCACGTGAGAAGATTAAGAAAGCAACGGACATGTACAACAGAGGCCTACTTACCACTAACGACTTACAGAACTATCTCATGGACATTGCCGTAAGTGACTCCAACATAGCGTCGAGCCAAGAGCGAGAGCAGGAGCCTCATCACGGATATCCGTCGATGTTGTCTGACTATTCTGAATTTTGGAGAGTGACAAATGACCAGAGTACCTAAGCACCGAAGACTAACAACCAAAGTCCCCAACCAAACGGACGAGGACGCAGCCTACGAACTCCTCACGGAGGCTATAACCGAAGACGGTAAGGGTAGGGACTACTACAAAGACACAGGACAGCTACTCTGGAAACCTGACCCAGACTCCTTTACCTACTGGTGGAAGTCAAACGACTTCACTTACTCCATGACAGCTCTACCACCCGAGGGTGGACAAATAAGGGCATACTGCCGAAAGAGTAAGACGGTTGTGACTCATAACGGCTACGAAAGAATGCGTGTGCGCAAGGAGGGTTGGGAATAACGTGACCAACATCCAAGAGAAGCTCTATCCATACCAACAAACCGACCTCGAGAAGCTCAAAGAACTTCCTCGAGGGCTCAACCGAAACCCCATGGGCCTCGGGAAATGCGTCGAAGCCCTTGCACTCTGTGAAGAGTTAGGCACTCGACACAATCTCATAGTGTGCAAGAAGACCATGATAGGTGAGTGGTTCTACCAAATAGACACCTGGCTGGATGGTGATTGTCTAACCCCTCACGATAACAACCAATACGACCATAGGCTTGCTGGCCTTGACCTAGCCTCACCTCGTTTCGTATGTGTCAACTACGAGATGATATCCATGCCCAAGTATCGCAACCTCCTCCTCGACGTTAAGTGGGATATGATTATCTTCGACGAGGCTCACCACCTCAAGAACCACGAGGCCAAACGAACTAAAAACGCCTACCTGCTCGTCTCAGGTAAACCGCGGGTGTTGTTTATGACTGGTACGCCCATACGAAACACACCCCTGGACCTATTCCCACTGTTCCGAATGATGAACCCCAGAGAGTACCACAACTGGCGTCAGTGGCGTGACTGGTTCTGTGTCGTCGAGGAAGACGAAATCTGGATGAGACCAGCGAGTGGAGGCAAGCCGCAACCTCGACTCATCAAACGTATCGTACCTGGTACCAAAAACGAGGAGCAACTGAGACAACTATTGTCGCTCTACTCGGTATACAACGAGAAGAGCGATGTCATGCCCCAACTACCTCCTAAGCAATACCGTCAGATTCCGGTTGAACTAGGAAGCGAACGTACACAGTACGAGACTATGAAGGAAGAGTACTTCGCCATCCTGAACTCCGGAGAGGAAATTACCGCTCCCAAAGCTATAGCCCAAATGACCAGACTACGCCAGATATGCCTCGACCCGAATACTTTGCTACCAGAACCACCTCGAGCAAGTACCCCAAGCAACAAGACGTTAACATTATTGGACGTCATTGATGAAACTGATGGTAAGCTCGTTGTATTCACTTACTTCGAACGTTACGCGAGTATCTTATGCTCAGTCTTGGAGGAGAAGGGCATACCCTACACAACCATTACCGGACAGATAAAGGGAAGTGATAGACTCCAAGCCGAGCTTGCCTTTCAGAACGACCTAAACGTCAAAGTCATAGTCGGGACCATCGGGGCAATGGGAGAGGGTCTGACACTAACTGCTGCTGACACTGTGGTTTTTACCGACCTCTTCTGGACACCCTCAGTCAACGAACAATGTGAAGACAGAGTACATGGAAGAGTGGACAAAGGTTTAAGCTCGGAAAAGAGAGTTCTGATAGTAGACCTGTTCTGCAACGATACAGTTGAGCAGCACGTACACGACGTAGTCCGCGCCAAGGAAGAAATGATAGAGCGCATCGTCATGCACAAGGTCGTAGACAGAATGAGGAAAAGAGG
>SDBS01001821.1_pt1 | contig 21503 bp, 15 predicted proteins | sample 2277091 | NCBI WGS metagenome assembly SDBS01 (sample SAMN10404972, study PRJNA504765) | marine sediment metagenome | isolation source: marine sediment core GS10_PC15, 163 cmbsf | place: Arctic Ocean: Southern Knipovich Ridge | collected 2010
AGCTCAATACCCAGGTGCCGGAATCCCTCAGCCGCCTCATTCTTAAATGCCTGCAGAAAGACAGGGACCAGCGCTACCAAAACGCACAGGAACTGCTGGCGGATTTGATGGATCGGGAGGTATCCGCTGAAGAAAGAAGCTACCCGGAAAGCCTGAAATCTATCGCCGTCCTGCCCTTTAAAGACTTGAGCCCCCAACAGGATCAGGCTTACTTCTGTGAGGGATTGTCCGAGGAGCTCATAAACGCGCTAACGCAGGTCAAGGGATTAAAAGTCGCTGCCCGCACCTCATCGTTCTCTTTCAAGGATAAAGAAACCGATATACGTGAGATCGGTGCTGCCCTGAATGTCGGCTCAGTCCTGGAAGGAAGTATCCAGAAAGCAGGGAACCGCCTACGCATTACCGCACAGCTCATCTCTATTTCTGATGGATACCATCTCTGGTCGGAACGTTTTGACCGGACCACGGATGACATCTTTGCCATCCAGGACGAGATATCCTTAACGGTCGTAGAAAAACTCAAAGTGGAGCTGTTAGAGGAGGAAAAGGCCAAGGTTACCAAACGCCACACCGATAACAAAGATGCTTATAATCTTTATTTGAAGGGACAGTATTATTGGAACCGGCGTTATCAGGGAGACATGATCCGCGCCGTAGGTTTCTATCAGAAAGCCATCGATAAAGACCCCAACTATGTCCATCCCTATGTCGGCATCGCCGATGTCTTTAACATCATGGGACAGTGGTCCTACATCCATCCCCAGGAAGCGTATACCCGCTCGAAGGCCATGCTCCAGAAGGCCATGGAGATCGACAGTGAATTCAGCGAGCTCTACTCTTCTCTCGGTTTTATGACCGCAGGCTATGAGTGGGATATGGTCAAAGCCGACAGCTATCTCCAACGCAGCATCGAGCTCAATCCCAGCAACACCATCGCACACGCCTGGCGTGCCTTGAATCTGTCGATCATGTACCGCCCCGACGAAGCCATGGCTGCAGTTGAGGCTGCGATTCAATCCGATCCTTTGTTTGGCCTGATCTATTCGCTGCAAGGCATTGTCCTGGCCTTTTCAGGCCAGGCAGAAGCCGGCCGGGAGCGGGTCCTCAAATCGATCGCTATGGCCCCGGACAATCCCATGCCCTATATGTTTATGGGCATAATCTGTCTCGCACAGCCGGCCGACCCTGGAAAAGCTGTGGAATACCTCGAAAAGGCTGTTGGCTTCGGCCTCCACTTTGCGTATGGCTATTTGGGAGCAGCCTACGTGTTACTGGGAAAAAGCGAAAAGGCACTGCAGGTTCTCGAAAAACTCGATCAGATTGAACAAGAACGCGTTATCCCTCCTTTTAAACGATTCTTGATGCTGTTGAAACCTGAGTTGAGGCATTTTCGCTTTATGAAAAAGAAATATGTGGCTCCCTTGCTTAAAGCGCTTATATACATGGCACTGAACCAACATGAGGAGGCCCTGCGATACTTAGGAAAATCGAGTGAAGTCCGTGATTATTTCTTCCCGAGCATCGTTTTGAGATCGAATTTTGGGGATTTTCCAGGGATAGAAGAGTTCAACAACCTCCCCAAATTTAAGGCTCTCAAAAAGAAAATCAAGATAGAATAGAGGGGCACCCATATGTCGGATAAATCTATCATTGTCATCGGAGCCGGCATTGCGGGGTTGTCCGCCGGCTGCTATGGACGGATGAACGGCTACCAGGTTCAGATTTTAGAGCAGGACACGCGGCCCGGCGGGTTGTGCACGTCCTGGGAGCGAAACGGATATACCATCAATGGAGGCCTGGCCTTTTTGGGCGGTTCGGGGCCCCTCGTAAAAATGCATCGAATCTGGCAAGAGCTGGGTGTGGTTCCCAAGATCCGGATGATCGACTATGAGTACTTCGTGATCGTGGAAGGGGACGAGGGGAAAAGATTCCTGCTCTACACCGACGTGGATCGCCTGGAGCGGCACATGCAGGAGCTGGCTCCTGAAGATGAGAAGGTCATCGACGAATTCATAAGCGCTGTTCGTGTTTTTACGAGATATCATCTTCCCTTCGAAAAAGCCCAGGAGCTTTTCACACCCTGGGATACAGTCAAGCTGCTGTACACTCATTTTCCCTTGATCCGAACCATGGGAAAATGGAAAAAGATATCCATCAAGGAGTTTGCCCGGCGCTTCAATAATCCTTTCCTGCGTGAGGCGTTCTTTCAGATCAGGGCCCTCTTCTCCGATGATTTGCCCATGGTGATGCTCCTCATGTTTTTTGCCTGGAGCCATCTGAAGTCTGCGGGCTATCCCGAGGGAGGTGCGCTTCGATTCGCTCAAGCCATTGAGGACAGGTTCACCGGACTGGGCGGAAAAATCGAGTACAAAGCTCGAGTCGACAAGATCCTGGTTGAAGATCACAGGGCGGTGGGTGTTCGCCTTGATGACGGCCGTGAGCGCCGCTGTGATTTTGTGATCTCCGCCGCAGACGGCCGCACCACAATCTTCGATATGCTCGAGGGGAAGTACCTGAATGACAAGATCCGGGGTATGTACGATACACTACCCCTGGCTCCTCCGGTTATACTCGTAGCCTTGGGCATCTCGCGGAGGTTTTTGGACATTCCTCACTGCGGGATTGGTCTCATCTATCCTCTAAAAGAACCGGTGATCCTGGGAGGGATCGAGATGAAGTCCCTGCGGCCCATGGTGTACAATTTCGATCCAACCTTGGCACCGGCAGGAAAGACCTTTTTGCGTCTGGTTTTACCTGCGAATTATGCCTACTGGCAGAAATTTCAAGAAAATCCCGATGCATATCGAGCTGAGAAAGATAAAGTGGCGGAGACGGTTATCGAGCTGCTGGAGCAGCGTTTCCCAGGGATCTCCTCTCATGTCGAGATGCGCGACGTGGCCACTCCTCTCACTTTTGAGCGTTACACCAGCAATCGGGAAGGGACCATCATCGGGTGGGATGTCACCACTCGAACCGCCTTCAAGCGTATACCCAAGACTTTACCTGGTCTGCGGAATTTCTGGATGGCCGGCCAATGGGTGGAATTGGGCGGAGGCATCCCCATGGTCGCTCTTTCCGGCCGCAATGTCATCCAGCTCATCGCCAAAGCTGATTCTTAGATTGCTACTTTCGCCCATGAAATGTGCGTTCTAAGGCGAAATTAATGACGCTCTAAGGAAACAGCTTATTTATTTTCATATACTTGCAGTGGTCGGAGCACAAGTTCAGTTCAATCGAATGAGTATTTCAGGCTTCTCATTCGTCTTTCTATAAGAAAAACAGATCCAATATTCCCGGTTTAACTTATTTTTTCGGCTTGACAAACTTATTTTATAAGTTTATATATGATATGAAACACATAGCATGGACACCAAAGGCTTTCCGGCAGCTCCGAAAGATAAAAGATCAGAAGACCAGAGATATGATCTACGACGCTGTAGACACGTTCGAGTAAAACAGTGGCGCGTATTTTTCACGGATTCAAGGGGCACGATCATAATTAAAGAGGTCAAGAAAAGAGATGAGCATACATACAGACGTACAGATAATTGAGAAGGATGGGAAGCCCGCTTTCGCGGTCATTCCCTACGACGTATATTTAAAGTTACTCCCCGCTGAGGAAGTCACCATTCCTCACGAAGTCGTCGGCCTGGTCATTAAAAAGGGCATGAATCTGGTTAAAGCATGGCGCACACATCTTGGCCTGACACAGGCAGATGTGGCAAAAAAAGCCCGGATCAGCCAGGCAGCTCTCTCGCAGATGGAAAGGCGAGAAAACAAACTTAGAACGGCGACGCTTGAAAAGCTGGCTGATGCCATGGGACTCACCGAAGAACAGCTGAGAGACTAACGGATCGAGTGCAGCTTCTATCGCCATTCCTTAGATCGCTTCTTTCGCCCCTAAAATGTGAGTGCTAAGGCGAAAAAAATAGCCTTTTAAGCATTTAACTTGTTTATTTTCAATAACATTTCATGGTCTGACCCCATAATCACAATGATTCTGACTGGATGTGTTTTTCCAAATCCAGCTCAGCTAAAAAATCATGAACAGGCATCATCAATGCCTCTCTAGTTGACTTCCTGCGCTTCAGTTTATGAACAAGTTGGATGGTTTGGGTGGATGGAACGAACCGGAGAAAATGAAAGAGCGACTTTGAAAAACTGTCGTCTGATTCCTTGACTTCCACCATGAGCACCGGACTCCCATTTATATTTACCAGGAAATCAACTTCGTTTTTGTCTTTATCCCTTAAATAATGAAGGGATGCCCGAATCCCTTTATTATCCTCCAGGAAGTGAATCTCCTTGAGAAGAGCAAGTGCGACGACATTTTCCAGTCTCGCTCCTAGCCCTGCATCCACATCGCCCACATCATAAAAATAGTATTTGGGTTCCTTTAACAGGCTTCTGGCGATATTTTTGTGAAAAGGCCTGACAGGAAAAATGACATATAGGTTCTCAAGAATCTGAAGCCAATGCTTGACCGTATGAGGGGATACCTGGAGATCACCTGCGAGAGAACTATAGGAAACCGGCGATGCAACCCTAGTTTTTAGCAGATCAAGCAGGATCTCGATGGACTTGATGTCCCTAACCCTCTCTAAATCCAGAAGGTCCTGCCGAATGATGACATCGGTGTGTGTTCGCCGCCAGCGTCTGGCAAAATCCGCGCTGCCCCTGAGAAAGGGTTCGGGAAATCCTCCCAGATGTAAAAGTGTGTCCAGTGCATGTTCCGCATTTTGGTCTCTTTTCCGACAGACTTCATTGAGGCTCAAGGGGTGAAGCCTGTAGGAAAAATAACGTCCTGCCAGAGAGTCCCCTCCCCTGCGGTAATAGTCCAGCCTCGCCGATCCCGTCACCAGGAGCATGGGCGGAATGCCCTCTGTGTCATAAACTCCTTTTATAGCAGACTTCCATTTTTTCATCTTGTGGAGCTCGTCAAAAACGATTAGAGAGGCCTGTCTGTCCCACTCCTGGCTGTAGATTATCTTCCGATCCCTGGGCGAATCATGATTGAGATAGACATGGGAAGATAAGAGCTGACGGGATAAGGTAGTTTTACCGACCTGACGTGGCCCGGATAAAAGGACAATTTTCTCCTTAAGATCCCGGATGATAGGTTTTTCCAGGTAGCGCTTCATATGACTATTATGTAGCCTAGTGCAATATAGTCAAGACTTTTTTGCAGTTCCATGCAGAAAAGTTGATTAATAACGTCAAAAAGTAACTAGGCCAGGAGTTCAGAAGAATAATTCACCCGGGGATGGGCATCACATCCCATTGATGGTGACGAATGCCCTCTCGCCCTCGCGGTTCTCGGCATTGACGGCGACCACACCCCCAAAATGTGTGTGCTAAGGCGAAATTAATGACGCTCTAAGGAAACAGCTTCTTTATTTTCATATACTTGCAGTGGTCGGAGCATTATTTACTCTTAATGTCCTCTGCAATGCGGAAGTCATCGAGGTTGACCAAGACCCGCTGGGCCAACAGGCAAAAATCATATCACAAACAGATGACCAGCTCATTCTGGCAAAAGACATGGAAGACGGCTCCAAAGCAGTGGGATTATTTAATAACGGCGAGATCGATGCGAATATAACCTAAAATTCATTTGGGCGATTAGCCTGGTGGCGGCCTTAGGCGGCCTGCTTTTTGGCTATGATTGGGTGGTCATAGGTGGAGCCAAGCCCTTTTATGAAGCCTATTTTAATTTGACGAGTTCCCTCCAGATCGGCTGGGCCATGAGTTGCGCTCTGGTGGGCTGTATGCAGCCATATGTATTTTAGGCTTCACCTTCATCATCAAACGCCTGCCGGAAACCAAAGGCAAAACCCTCGAAGAGATAGAAATTGATCTATTAGGAGAGGAGTAAAACCGTCGCTTACAAAATTTTGATTGTCCATGCATATTTGCAGGGAGGATTTTTTCGCACCGACTCGGGAATATCAACGACAAATCCACTGCCGACTTTTTCCCACTTCAATGCTTCTTTAACGCCCAGCATGGTAACCGCTGCATCCGGTGCCGGCTGAAAGTAATTGAGCCATATTTTTGCCGGTGGTTGGGTTTCATCGCTGGCTGAAAGATAGACTGCATAGACCGCATTGGTGAACCTGTTCTGTGTGAGGCATACTTTTCCGTCCTTATACGGGGCAATCGCCCGGCTGTTATATATCGCCTCATCGTTCACCTTCATCCAATCACCCATATTTCTGAGCAGCTGATAAGCGTCTTCATCCCATTCGCCCTGGGCATTGGGCGCGATGTTAAGCAGCAGGTTGCCTCCTTTGGAAACAATATCAACTAACATCTGTACAACTTCCCGAGCCGATTTGTATTTTGCGTCAGGCACCCAGGACCAGCCTCCTCCTGCAATGATGCACGATTCCCACGGAAAAGGGATCATCTGTTCGGGAACTCGGTTCTCAGGGGTGAGATAGTTCTCATTTTCTCCTGAAACGGCACGGTCAACCACTATCAGCCCGGGCTGTTTCTCACGGGCTTTCATGGCTATTTCATTCATCCGAATGTCCTGGTTAACAATTCTATGTTTTAAAAATCCGGATGACGCATTGCTTATGGACCTGTCGTAAAAGTTCTGTATTACGTCTTTTTCTTGTTTAGCTACCCAGCCGCCGTCAAGCCATAAAATATCGATATCTCCGTAATCCGTCATCAATTCCATAATCTGAGTTTGAGTGAACTGCACAAATTTCTCCCAGCGTTCAGGGTAAGCATGCGGGTCATAATTTACATTACGATCCAGCGGAGGAAAGTAAGGATCCCAATAATATGGACTAGACCAATCGGGTTTAGAATAATAAACGCCTGCCCACATTCCTTGCTGTCGAAAGGCTTGGAAGATTTCCTTGGTCACGTCCGCCCTGGGATTTGAATGGAATAGGCAATCTTTATCGGTGATTTTATAAGTCGTGGTTTTTGTATCAAACATACAAAAGCCATCATGATGTTTTGCCATGGCTACTACATATTTCATTCCGGCATCTTGGGCAGCTTTTGCCCATTTTTCAGGATCGAATTGAACAGGGTTGAATGTGGTTTTCAGATTTTCATATTCTTTTTTATACTCAAAATAATTCTCTGGATTGGCGCCTGCCCTTCGTTGACACCAGCCATAATCTTCCGGACACAAGGACCAGGATTCCACAATCCCCCACTGGCTGTATGGCCCCCAGGTCATCATCAACCCAAATTTAAGATCTTGCCACTGTTCCAGTTTTTCTTTAACCAGGGTGTCTTTTACAGGGTAATAGGTGTGTTCATGATCATGTAAAGCCTGCGAGAGCAGATCGCCGGTAAAGAGGAAAACGGCAATTAAGACAAAAAACGGTAAAAGGTATTTTGACCCGATTTTTTTATTCATTTTCAGTATTCCTTTTTTAGCCTGGATTATTCATAAAAAATGTGGCGTCAATACACACACTCATGGGCTGCATCCGCATACCATTTTAACTTCTCAACCGGCGTTTCAAAAAAATGATCCGAGGCCGAGCAGATGTATCCACCTTCATAACCTACTTTTTGGAACAGTTCAGAAACTTTATGAAAGATCAGTTCTTTTGAGCCATCTGATAGAATGTTAAACTGATCGATTCCACCAATTAAAGCAATGCGATTCCCTACTTTCTGTTTTAGGTCCCAAGGTTCCTGATTGCCTCCAATGCTTACAGGCGCCAGTGTTTCTGAAGCATCGCAGCCATTCTGAACAATCATTTCTTCAATGCCAAGAGTTCCCCCGCAGGTGTGATAGGTAATTATAAATCCAAATTGGTGAAGCGCATCGTGCATTTTTCGATCGTAGGGTAGGCAAAATTCTTTATGTAAATCAGGAGATATTAAAGTCGAAGATGACGATCCGCCGCCGGTTTCAATCAAATCAAACCTGGCGCCTTTCATGGATTCAATGAACTGCATCTTTTTATCCAGCAAAATTTCAAGCAGTTCGTGCACCCAATCGGGTTTGTCATAAGTCGCCAAAATCAGGTCGGTAATATCGCATAAACAGGCCGCATGCTGCCAGCATCCGGCCTGATCACCCCAGACAAAACCACGAAGAATGCCATCATCACCGACCTCGTCATATTTTTTTGACAGGGGCTCTAAACTTAATTTTGGTACCGGCATATATTTTTTAATTAATTGAATATCCTCATCCTGTTTGATCAAATATTCTGTAATCCATGTGGTTTTCCTGTCACCGGCAGTTTTGTATGTGAGTTTTCCTTCGGGAGTTTCAATTGTGTGATGTACCTTGCGGTCGTCGGGATCGTCCTTGATCACCTCGGGGATATCTCTCCAATTTTTTGTGTTAAATTTCTCGAAATCCGCATGAGTGACCCAGAACTGGGCCATATCTTCAAAATATTGAATCTGGGCGTCAAAACCGACTCTTTTACATGCTTCCAGCTCACTGATACCGCCCAGATATTTGTCCAAGTGATAGCCTTGCCATTGGTGCACAGTTACCGGTAATCGGTCTGGTTTTTCTTTATTTAAAGCAGTCATTAAGCGTTCTTTTGGAGTCATCATTTTTTTTATTCCTTATGCTCGATAGTGATTATTAGTACATTTTTCAACCAAAAACGATATATAAAAACTCCTTCTTTACTGTTCATCTCTTCTGATTTTATTCACTGCCTCTATCATTGCCATAAACCCTGCAACCGGTACGTATTCGGCAATTGAGTTACCGGAACCCAGTCCCCAACCTTTGGCAGTGGCCCTGAACCTTGAGGCATCTTCCACCACTTTTAGATAAACATCGTCATGAGAATTGAGGCATAAGGTGTTTACATCAATACCACCAAATAAGCCTATCCTGTCTGAATACAATTCAATCCATTTATCAAATGGTGCGATTTGGTCTTCGTTAGAATGTTTTGCATCAATCCCGGTATCAATCAGGTCCTCCATAATACTAAAAATATTACCACAACTATGAAGCAGGAATTTTTTACCCGCCCCGTGAATCAGGTCGATAACTCTTTTATATTGCGGAATGATATGGTTCCTGATTGTATCGGGTTGAAGCAGTGTCGATGTTTTGAATCCCAGGTCATCACCCATCCTGAAAAACATAAAAATATCGCTGTAACGGCGGACCATTTCTGACCAAAGCGTGATGTATAAATCCCCAATTTTATTGTAAAGGTCTGCGAAAAGTTCAGGATCGAGATATTGCATTACGGCCAGGTATTCATAGCCAACCAGATCCTCGCTGGTTTCAAAAATTCCATACCCGCAGCCACCATACGCTTTCATCCCGGGAGGCAAAACTTTCCGGATTGCCTCAAGGTGCGGTTTGTAGGCCTTCCAAAATATTTCAGGGATTTCGTCAAAGGGGTATTTCTCAAAATTCTCACGATTTTGAATTGGACCTTTCATACCTCCTTTAATAGCCCCATGCCCGGGCAATATCTCACAAATGGCTGCTTCGTATGCAAATCCATCGTAAGTCATATCTTTCCAAAACCCTATAAGTTCCGAATAGTAGGCTTCAAGGCCTTTAGCAGAATTTTCCTGAGGGCCTAAATTTTTGCCAACTGCTTTCGAAACAAAAGGTACATCTATGATGTGTTCGTACAACGGAAGCCTGTTGGGTTTACGGTTATGTAACACTGCAAGGAGGTTATCGTAGTCGGGTTGAAAATCATATTTTTTCATCAACTACTGCTTAAGCGTTTCATTACGGCAGCTGGCTAAGCCATTGATAGGCCGGTGCAATGAGGATATTTTGACCGTTATTTGAGATCAATTTATAGCCTTCATGTTCCAGGAGGAGCTGAACGGCGGGAATACTCAAAGCTGTTTGAAACTTCTTCAAGGCGGGCGATGGCTTTGTTTCTGAGATTTTTGCCTCTACCAGTAAAAAAGGCCTTCCCCCGTTGGCTATCAGAAAGTCTACTTCCTGCTTCTCTTTGTTCCTGATGAAATGCAAGGAAAACTTTCCAAACCCAAGATCATTCCACTGTGTGACTCCTCGCCAGAGTTCAGCTGCCACCATGTTTTCGAATCGACGGGATTCGTCTTCCACTCGTGGGGTGTCCCAGAGATAAACCTTACGTTCCTTCTGAATCGCCCTGGAGATTTTTTTTGTCCAGGGATAAACACTGAAAACCAAAAAGAATAGCTCAAACACGGACAGCCAATTCCGGATGGAGTTATAGGACACACGAAGGTCTGAGGCGAGGGATGGAATAGAGAGCGGGCTTCCTATCTTTGATGGCAAGAGATAGTAAAGAGTCTCCATCTCCCCGATAGACTTAACTGCCGTCAAGTCCCGGATATCCTCGCGAATCAGCTGATTGGAATAAGTGTTTGACCACCGGCGATAGGACGCCGGCTTGTTGACAAGAAACGGTTCTGGAAAACCGCTTAGTCCTGCTAACCTGTTCCACTTTTCCCTTAGTTCCTCGCTCTTATCAATTCGGATTTCCAGAGGATTTCGCAGAAATTCTTTGATATTGAGATTTCTCCGTCCAAGCTCCGCAATAGTAAAGGGCCAAAGATGAAATAAGTAATAGCGCCCCGCCAGAGAATCTCCTCCTTTTTGGTAGACGTCAAGCCTCCCGCTTCCTGAGATAAGGAATTGATATCGATCGTGGAACTGGTCATAAGCTCCCTTCAAGTAATTCTTCCAGTCTCTGAACTTGTGGATTTCGTCAAGGACAATTAGGGGTTTTGAAGCATCCTTTCGGGTGACATCCTCAAAAAAATTAGGATTGGCAAAGAGTTTTTTCCTGTGGCTGGGAATATCCCAGTTGAAGTACAGATTGTTGGCAAATGACCTTGAAATGATTTGAGCAAGGGTTGTCTTGCCTGCCTGACGGGGGCCAACCATAAAAACCATGCTTTTTTCTCGGGCGAGCTCATCCCATACCTTAAGATAAAGATTGCGTTCTTCCATGTTGACTATTATTCATTCTAATGAAAAATAGTCAAGACCATTTTTCATTAGTGGTAAAAATAGTCAGGGGAAAATCCGTGCAGAAAAGTTGCTTGACCTGGATAGTTCATGAGCCGCTTAACCGCGAGATTATGAATTCTACGAACTGGTGCAGCCTTTTTGCTCCTGCCGGATCATAAAGGAACGGTTCCAAATCCCTAGCCAGTTTGTCAGATTCAATATTCTCGCATATTGTGATCAACCTTTCCCTTAAATCAGCAACATCCTTAATTCCGACCTTTTCTCTGAGATAATCCATGTTTGGCTCAGTCTTCCCCAGAAGAAACACAACATCGAAGAAATCTCTCCCCATTAATCTCGGGCGTAGAAAAATACATGCCAGTTTTTGCGCTAAAAGAATATCCGCAGGGACCACACTGATTCTCTGAAACACATCAAACTTATTCAGTATGAATTTATCGGGTTCGTAACTGAACATCTGGGATTCCGTATCAATTTGAATGTTCAACTTTTCATTTCTGTGACTGGAAATATTGAAGCCATAGAGAATATCCGGAAATTTGAGATATGACCTGAATGCCGTCCGGGTCACAATTCTGCTTTCTATTCTATACCCGTTTCTTTTCAGTGAGGTTGTCACCGTTGATATCAATGCTTGAAAGTCCGATTTGTCGAGCCCGCGGTTGTCAAAATCCAAGTCTTCTGAGAAGCGTGCATTGCCGTGAATAATATGAATAGCCGTACCCCCCATGAACACAAGCTTTTGACCAAGTGGAGAATCATAGATTGCTTCCAGAATCTTATACTGTAAATATTCTCTTAACAAATTTCTTTGATAAGGCCGCAGGTTTTCCGGAAAGAAGGATTCGATCTGTTTGATGTCAAGCATTGTTTCTATCCATCTTTGATGATAAGAACCTGATAAGATCTTTCATGCGTTGGGAAAATGTCTTTTGTGAATATTTTTGAATGTATGCCTCAAGTTTCTCCAGATCGATTCTATGAAAGAAGGCATCTTCATTGATGCGTAAGCTGCCAAAATCAGAAGGACTTCTCAAATTCGGATTGAAGTAGATGAAGTCCAAAACAGCTTTCTCCGGCTCTGCAATTTTGACAATCCTACGCTCAGGCCGAATCAGCTCATATCCAAAAAACAGATCCGGCTTGAGCGTCCGGTAACGAAACTCTCCTACAGCTGTATGAAATCTGTATGTTCTTCTAGTCGAAACAGATGTTATTCCGTAGACACTTTCGGGGATGAGCTGATAATAGGAAAGGGCCATCTCAAGAGAAACATAGGAGGGCTTATAGATCCTGTTGGCAATCTCGAAAAGAGTCTGTTCATCAAGTTTTTTGTCAGCGAATATGTAGAACTGCTTTATGACTTTTCTGATATATCCCTTATCCTGCCACTCATTGAGCCTGCGACGGTGAAAGTTTGGCTCCACCTGTTTGATATCGTTGAGAGAGAATATCGTATATTCTTTGAAGTGTTGCCTGAATTGGACATACTGCATGATGAACACCCTGATATTTTTCGCATCAATGCTATTTATAGCACTTATACGAAATAAACATAGGTAATATCCAATAAGAAGTCAAGGACTAATTACTGTTGAATTTTGCCTTAAGCGTTACTTTTTCAAGTTCTTCCAGTGTTTTTCCTTTGGTTTCGAACAAATATTTCTTAAAGAAGAAGAATGAGATCAATGTCATTACTGCATAAAAGAGAAAGATATAGGCGATGCCATTGTTGGTTCCGTCTTCCTTCTCAAATAAACCTAACACGATGGGGAACAGCAGCGTGGTAACAAAACAAAACACCCACAGCGAGAACGAACCAATAGAGGTTGCCCTGGCCCTGATATTATTGGGGAACATCTCCGAGAGAATTACCCAAACCACTGCACCTTGTGAGAATGCGAACGAACCAACAAACAGAACCAGCATGATCAATAAACCAAGACCTTGTATGCTGGCCAGGAATAAATAGGAGAAAAGCCCCAGAAATGCAGTCATTAACAAAGCGCCCAATAACAACATCTTCTTTCTTCCCAATTTATCAATTACAGCCATGGCTATCAGAGTAAAAACAAGGTTGGTGGCGCCAACGATCACTGTTTGCAGAATTGAACTTTCACTTGAGAAACCGGCCGCCAAAAATATTTTAGCCGAATAGTACATCACCACGTTAATGCCCGTAAACTGGTTGAACATACCAATTAGAATTCCTATAATTACCAAGCGAAAATATGGTTTTTTGAATAAATATTTTATGTGTTCAATCACGTCTTCGTCTAAAGACTCTTTTATCTCTTTAATAATGTGATTTGGGTCGGCTTTAAAATTTACTTTGGTAATTACACTTTTTGCTTCTTCTATTTTTCCAGTCTTGACCAACCAACGAGGACTTCTGCCAACCATAAAAAGAGCTAGGAAGAAAATCAGTGCCGGAATCCCCTCTACAATAAACATCCACCGCCAATTGTTTTCTCCAATATTGATTAGCAGGTAATCGGAGAAGAATGCGACCAAAATACCAATTACAATTGCCAATTGGAATGTTACGGTAAGCCGGCCTCTTACTTTTGCAGGAGCCATTTCAGAAATGTACATGGGAGAAAGTACAGAGGCACCTCCCACCCCCAAACCCCCAATAATCCGCATGGCAACAAAGCTGTTTATTTCTGTGGCTAAGCCGGTTCCCACCGCGGAGATAAGAATGAGCAAAGCCATGAATCGTAACATATACCTTCTGCCATATTTGTCACCCAACCTGCCAATCATAATGGCACCGACTACACATCCCAGCAGAGCAGAACTGACCACCCAGCCTTCCATAAAGCTGTCGGCTTCTAACTGAAGGTATTTCCTGAAAAATTCCAAAGCGCCATTTACTACGGCAGTATCAAAACCAAATAAGAAGCCGCCCAGGGCAGCTCCGAATGCGTAAAGAAATAATGTTTTTTTCATAATGAGCCAAAGTTCATTTTAAGGCTTTTAAGTCTGGATATTTTTCATCAATTATTTTGAGATTTCTGGTAATCATCTCATCGCGCTGAGCTGCACATAGTTGAGTTCGACCTGCATCCTCAGGGGTGTTCATTACATAATCAATAAGTTTAGTGAGTGATGAAACAGCCACATGCATACGGGTGTCGGATGAGGCATAATAAATCAGCACATCGCCATTGTCCTTTAAAATCCATCCGTTGCAAAATACCACATTGGAGACATCCCCTACCCGTTCTTCGCCCAAAGGCTCAAGAAAATGTCCTCCCGGCCGGTGTATTACTTTGGTCGGATCATTTAGGCTCGTCATAAACATATATAAAACATAACGCAACCCGGCAGCAGTGCGGCGTACTCCATGTGCCAGGTGAAGCCAGCCATATTCGGTTTTTAGGGGTGGGGGCCCTTGTCCGTTTTTTACTTCTTTATAAGTATGGTACTGCCGTGGATCAATGACAACTTCTTCGGTATTAATTTCAGGCCTAGTAATATCATCTACCAATCCCCATGCTATACCGCTGTCGCCAATATCAATAAACCCTTTTTGGGGGCGGGTATAAAAAGCATATTTTTTATCTATAAATTCGGGGTGCAGCACACAATTTCTTTGTTGTTCAGCGAAGGATTTTAGATCCGGCAGCCGCTCCCAGTTGATTAGATCTTTGGTTCGGGCTATACCACAGCTCGCCAGTGCAGCAGAGCTGTCATCAGGCTGGGATAGATCTTTTCGCTCAACGCAAAATGTCCCGTAAATCCAGCCATCTTCATGTTTGATAACTCTCAAATCATACACGTTCACTTCAGGATCGTCGGTAACCGGCATTACAATCGGGTGGTCCCAGAATTTGAAATGATTTATTCCATCCGGACTTTCCGCTACTGCAAAAAAGGATTTTACATCAAAGCCTTCCACCCGGGCTATGAGATAATATTTACCGTTCGCTTCAATGGCTCCTGCATTAAAGGTGGTATTTACGCCCAAGCGCTGCAATAGATTGGGATTCCTTGCATAATCCATGTCATAGCGCCAAAATATGGGTGCATGTTCTCGGGTTAATATGGGATATTTATAGCGATGGTAGATGTTGTTATCTGATTTTAAAGCTTGGTTTTTTTTGTTTATTAATTTGTGATATTCCGTAAAGAGTTCCCTGATTTTATTATCAAAGTCTGATTTTTTCATGTTAATCTTCCAACCTGTCAAACCAATTAAACTTCAAAATTACGCTGGTAACCGCTATGGTTCCAAAAGCTAACCACATAAACGTATATTCCCTTATTACCAAAAATATTGGCGCCACCGTAAGTCCCATTTGCCAGATAATGCCGGTAAGACTGTTAAACATATCCCGTCCAAAATTATCGTTTCTTTTGAAATCAGGCTCTGTTTGTTTGATTTTTTGATAGATGGGTTTCCAAAATCCCCAGGGACGAACATTTCTATAAAACTTTATGAGGACTTCTTCATCTTCCGCTTTGGTTAAGAGACAACCTAGAAATGATCCCAATGCTGAAATGCTGAAAATTATCGGAAAAGTAACCAGGAAACCGTCGTGGGGCAAAGCTTGCGGGACGATAAGAGCCGCAGCTAATCCGGAAAGCATTCCCCAGAAAAATCCATATCCGTTAAATCTCCACCAAATCCACTTCAATACATTTGCAACAGCATAGCCGCCGAATAAAGCACCGGTTATCCACAGGAAAATATTATTGATACTGCTGATAAAAAATCCGGTTATGATCCCAACCAGAACCACCCCAAAGCTGGCGAAATAACTCATTTTAACCAGCTGTTGGTCTGAAGCATCGGGTTTAATAAAACGTTTGTAAATGTCATTGACCAGGTAGGCCGGCCCTGCGTTTACATTGGCCGCAAATGTTGACATAAAAGCAGCCATTAAACCAGCCAGAACCAATCCCAATACACCCGCAGGAATATAATTACCCAGCGTAAATGGTAATATTTTTTCAAAATCCAAACCACTTGAAGTCATTATTCCCCCGGCATTAAAATATACCAGACCAATCACGGCCAGTCCGGTGATCATTAAATATCTGGGGAAATATAATACCAGTGAAACAGAACCACTCATCAAGGCAGCTTCTTTGGGGGAACGGGCCGCCAAAACCCTTTGCATGTCATAACCGGGAACGGGCCCCGCTGTACTGACAAATATACCTCTAAAAATTGCCATCATCATAAATGCCCCGAATAATTCGTATCCATCACTCCTAATCTTCTCATTAACCTGTGGGATAATATCATTCCAGTCTAAATTCAAATTCCAGCCAAAAAACAGATTCTTCCAGCCATCAGGTATCACTGCGGATATTTGCTGGCCCGAAACCAAGTTCATGGCAATTATTCCAATGACGATGCAGGAAACCGTCATGATCAAAAACTGAAGCACCTCAGTCATCACGACACTGTACATCCCTCCTTTAATGACATAAATGGTGGTAAGGCCCATAATCAGTAAGGCATACATTCTTTCAGATGTGATAATTACTCCGGCCATATTTGCCGATAGATCCCAGGGAAGAAAGGTTGTGGCAAATTTGCCAATACCTTCAAAGGAATAAGCGATAAAACCAATAACAGCAACTATGGCAAATATTACCACACTGATGTGAGATAATGAGGCCCCCCGCCCAGTCCCGAAACGGGTTTTCAGCCACTCGGCGCCTGTAAGTACATTTGAGCGGCGCAGCCATACTGCGAGAAAGATCATTAAAAACACCTGGTTCCAAACCGGCCACAGCCAGGGTATCCAGGCACTTTTTAATCCATAAACAAACAACCAGGCCACCATCATCATTGTCCCGGAAATATCGAATTGGCCCGATGCATTCGACAAACCCAGCATATACCAGGGCAGACTTTTCCCACCAAGAAAATAAGAGTCAAGATTCTTTTTTGCTTTCTTTGATATCCAAAAACCGATGAGGATCGTCACTGCCAGATAAGTGATGATTATGGTAAGGTCAATAGGTTGTAGTTTCATAAATCGTGTATTTTATGGAACCGGTAAAATGCAAGATGAATTTCGAATAATGTTATTATAAATTATTATCATATAGTAGTATTAAAAAAAATGAAGATTAAGCACCTTTTGCTGATCATAGTGGTTGCTGCTGCCACATGGCAGTGTAAACACATTGACAGAAATGAATATAGAACCGTTGCTTATATTGCCGGTTATCGAGATTTTGACTTTTCAAAAATAGCAGCCAATAAACTTACCCATATAAATTATGCTTTTGCAAATATCATTGCAGGGAAGGTGAGTTTCGGAGGTAAAACTGCCGGCCATGAAGCTGACCTGAAAGAAGAAGACATCAAATCCCTGCATGAGTTGAAAAAAGTAAATCCTGATCTAAAGATATTGGTATCTGTTGGCGGCTGGACCTGGTCAACCCATTTTTCGGATGCTGCCCTAACTGATTCAAGCCGAAGGATATTTGCCGGGAGTGCAGTGGATTTCCTGATAAAATACCAGCTTGATGGTATTGATCTGGATTGGGAGTATCCCAATCAGGTCGGAGCAGGCAATCCGCACAGGAAGGAAGATATTGAGAATTTCACACTTCTATTGAGGGAGGTAAGAGAGCATTTAGATAAACAAAGTGAGTTGGATGAAAGAGAGGGAGAAGATAAATATTTGCTCACAATTGCCTCAGGTGGCGATAGAGCCTACATTGAAAATACCAATCTGGGAGAAGCCCACCATTACTTGGATTTTATCAATATAATGACCTATGATGCCTATAATGGTTTACATACCACCACAGGCCATCACGCCAACCTCCTGCCGGCCGATGGGGACCCTGCAGTAGAAGCCAAAGGAGAAGAAGTTAAGAGTGTATTAACATCAGTTCAGGGGCATGTCGATGCCGGAGTACCGGTTGAAAAGATCAATCTGGGACTGGCTTTTTATGGAAGGGTATGGAAGGGTGTTAAAAACGAGAATAATGGTTTGTTCCAGCCTGCTGAAACGGTTGGAATGATTGAGTACTATAGAACTATTGCAGAAAAGTATATCGATAAAAACGGGTTTACCCGATTTTGGGATAAATCAGCTCAGGCACCTTATCTCTGGAATGTGGATTCCTCAATTTTTATCTCATATGAGGACAGCAATTCCATAAAGTTAAAAATAGAATATTTGAAAGAAAAAGGCCTTGGTGGTGTAATGTTTTGGGAATATACCGATGATTATGCATCACAACTTTTAAATGCGATTTATGATAATCTGAATTAAAAAATAATGATTAATAAAGCTTTAACCTGGATTATCCGAATATGAGATTATCATTTAAGCCTTTGGGGGATCTCATATCTTCCCTTTTTCATTTTATTACAGAAGATATCTGGAAACTCGATTTCCACAAGCTGTCTCCCATCAGGGCGTTTTTCTTGAAACAAATCCGGATCGGACTCATTGTTATCAGGAAATTTTCCCATGATCGACTCTCTGTCCGGGCATCTGCCCTGGTGTATGCCACGCTCATGTCCATTGTCCCTCTCCTCGCAGTCATGTTTTCACTGCTGAAAGGATTCGGATACCACAACGAGCTGCAGCCGGTTCTTGAGGAGATCCTCAAACCGCTCGGGCAGCAGGCCGTCGATACGATCGTTCCAACCATGGTAGGATTTGTCGAGAATGCCAGCGTGGCAGCTCTCGGAGCCGTGGGATTCCTGATTTTTCTTCTCTCGTCTATCTCCATCGTCAATCATATGGAGCGGTCATTCAACGATATCTGGCAGATCCAGAAGACACGGAGCCTGAAGAGAAAATTCGGGGACTATCTCGGTGTCCTCATTATGGGACCCGTATTGGCGATTACCGTGCTGGCTGTTACGGCCTCCCTCCAAAACCATGCTCTCATCAGAACCATCAGCGAAAATCCTGCCATCCAGGTTCTGGCAAACTGGGCTACCCCCTATATCACCAGTTGGGTTGTATTCACCTTCCTGCTCATGTTCATCCCCAACACTCGGGTCCGGTTTCTATCCGCTCTGTACGGGGCCCTGATCGCCGGGACTCTGTGGCAGCTCATGAATTTCTTCTTCACCAAGTTTATCGTCTATTCATACCAGGGCGGTACTAAGGCCGCCCTTTACGCCAGCTTCGCAGTGATCCCTCTATTCCTGGTCTGGCTCTTTTTCAGCTGGACGGTTGTACTCCTGGGAGCTGCCATCACCTTTGTACACCAAAATCTGAATAGATCAACCGGAGACATCCTGACGAGGCCGCTGAGTTGGCACATGCAGGAAACGATCGCTCTGAAGATCATGGTGTTTATCAGCCAGAAGTTCTGCCACAATGAAAAGGCGCCTTCCCAGTCAGAGCTGGCAGCCTACCTGAGGATCCCGCAGCCCAATGTGAATTCGATCCTCACGGTTTTAATGGATCTGGAGCTCGTGAATATCATCGGACGAGGAGAATCCAGATATGCCCCGGCGGGTTGTCTGGAGACCATGAGTCTGCAGGATATCGTACAAAAACTCAGGAGCTACGGCGTCACGGAACAGCGGGATGAAAGCGATGATGCCGTCAGCAGACTCGTCGCAGAGATCCAGCATCGATTTGACAGACCTTTAAAGGATGCCGGGAAGGACTCCACCCTTAGGGAGCTGGTAGCTGAGATCGATAAAGGATATGAAAAGAGCTAGAAAGATCCTGCCGAATGATGACATCGGTGTGTGTTCGCCTCCGGCGTCTGGCAAAATCCGCGCTGCCCCTGAGATAGGGAAAATAGCGTCCTTAAGATCCCGGATGATAGGTTTTTCAAGGTAACGCTTCATACGACTATTATGAAGCCTAGTGCAATATAGTCATGACTTTTTTGCAGTTCCATGCAGAAAACCGGGGCCTTGAATCCTCTCCAACCCTCCAGGTGCTAAATTCCATTATCCCCGTATTATTCCTTGATTGATTCTAATGAATCGGGTTTGGATTTCATAAAAATATTATATAATAGGATTGACAAGCCCAAGAAAAGATAGAGATTATGAAGAAAAATTCACCTACCCTGGCTGAAGCAGTGGAGCAGGCATTGGCAGAAGTCAATGGACCCATAAAATCAAAGAGTCTCATTGACAAAGTTTTAGCAATTAAACCCTCTTCTGCCAAAAAGCCAGATGCCCGCATTCGCAATCATTTAAGAATGGAGGAAGTGGGAAGATCTATTGTCTACCTGGATAAAGAGACCATTATTCCTCTTCGAGTGGGTGCTCCTGGAGTACGTTTCCGCGTTTCCCTTTCTCGTTGGCATGTGAATAAAGGTGCGCTGCCGGTTTTTCCTTCCTTTCGAGGCTGGATTTCTCACAACGATGAGATGCAAGCCCTCAAGTTTTTCGACGAGCAAGGAACTCCAGCGCCCACTGATGTTGTCTCTATAAAATACCGCATCTCTGGACTTGAAGAGGATTTTGAGGCTCTTGCTTTTGACCTGAGTCATTGGTTTCGTAAATATAATGTACGGCGCAACGACAGTATCCTCGTGACCATTGAATCCTGGGAACCCAGACGATTTCGGTTAGAATTTGAACCAGAGAAAAAACGCCGTAAACACCGTGAAGAGATTGAATACAAAAATCAGGAACTGGCCGGCATACTCTTCGACATGCTGGAAACAGCCACCAACGAACAAATCTATGTCACTGAAGCCATACCAACTGCATATCTTCGTCTGTCAAATCCCAGAGGATATCCAGGTGACCATTGGACTACAGTGTTAAAAAATGATCCACGCATGCGCTGGGCTGATTTTTGTATCACTTATCCTGAAAGACGTAACATGATGGAAAGAATGCTCATAGAGGGAGAGCCGCCATTTGACGAACAGGATTTCACTGCAGAGCAAGGGGAACAGGTATATCAATTCAGGGCTGCTTGGAAATATTGGAACGATATTTTGAGACGTGTCGAAATCCAGGGGAATCAAACGCTGGCTGAGTTTGATTCCATCCTCCGGCATGAATTTGGCCATGATACGTCAGACCACCTTGGTGGATTCTGGAAGTTGGTCCGGAGGGGGCAAACGGGCCGATTCCGAGAGATTGAATTGGGAAATATCGATCCGCGGGGTGAAGGGAATGGCGCAGACATCAGGATTGCCGGATTAGGTCTGCAAGTTGGTGATCGACTTAAATATGTCTATGATTTCGGGGATTGGATAGAACATGAAATCATAGTCGAAAAGATAGAATTACTTCATGGTTGAATATTTTCACAGCGTAATCAAGCTGTTTACTGTTAGTCATTTTTCAAGCACTTTCAGGAGTAAGTTGTGGTCCTCGGGCGGCAGCCACAGCCAACAAATACCTGGGTGTTCTGGTGGACCTTGCCGAAAAAGAGAATGAGGTCCTGTTTAAAGGGGAGGAATCGGAGCATATTAGTCCGATCTCAAGTCCGCTAAAAATCTATGAAAAACACTGGTAACATACATCCTGAATTGAGGCTCATTCAGATCGGGGAAGGCGCCTAAAGGCCTGAATGAATTCCTGCTTGTACATATCCATGTCAATCACTCTCAATCAAAGCTCGCAGCCGTC
>SDBS01001822.1_pt1 | contig 21501 bp, 18 predicted proteins | sample 2277091 | NCBI WGS metagenome assembly SDBS01 (sample SAMN10404972, study PRJNA504765) | marine sediment metagenome | isolation source: marine sediment core GS10_PC15, 163 cmbsf | place: Arctic Ocean: Southern Knipovich Ridge | collected 2010
ATTACGGCTTGCCCTGCTATTCCACCGGCGGCATCTCCGATGTAAAGGTGCCCGGCATTCAGGCCTCGGTGGAGAAACTCTTTTCCCACATCCTGGTGACGCTGGCTGGCCCTCAATATCTGCATTATGCCTTTGGTCTTCTGGAGCGAACCAACACCTTTTGCCCGGTTCAGGCAGTGTTGGATAATACCCATATCGGCATGGTGAAAAGGTTTGCTGGGCAGCCAACAGTGACGGCGGAGACGGTCACCGAATGTCTAGAGCAAACGCGTAGGGTAATGGGCACCTCACATAAGCTTTATGTGCGTTTTGTGCGAAGGGCACTTCGTTCTGGCGAGATTACCCCGCCATACCCCTTTGAGAGTAGCGGTATGGTAGATGAGACCTTGTTTCGGGCACAGGAGCGGATGCAGGAGTTGCTTTCATTACCGCCACACCATCTGGATAGAGAGACCATAGATAGGGTGTTTCAGGAAGTACCCGGCCTGCTGACGAGATTGAGAGACTACTAGAATAGGAGAGTAAGCATGACTCAGAATATAATTAGCTTAATTCGAGAAAATGTCATCCAGGGGAGGGTAACCCAGGATGATGAGGGGCTGGACGAAGGGAAGGTAGGCCAGCCTGGAGTGACTGAGCTTGTCGCTGAAGCCCTTACCACCGGGGTACATGTGCCGGATATAATCAACAATGGTCTCACCGAGGGCATGAAAATTGTAGGGCAAAAATTCGAGACCAAGGAATACTTCATTCCCGATATGTTAGCCTCAGCCGAAGCAGTGGGGATTGCTATGGAGATGCTGGAGCCTCATCTTGCCGAGAGTGGCATTACAACCAAGGGTAAGATAGTTGTGGCTACGGTAAAGGGTGACCTGCACGATATCGGTAAGAATATAGTCTCAATATTGCTTCGGGGGGCGGGCTATATGGTTAAGGATTTAGGTAATGACATTGATACTCAAACCATCGTGGATGCGGTGAAAAACGAGCAGCCCCAATTCCTGGGGCTATCAGCACTACTCACCAGCACCATGGCACACATGGGTGACATTATCCAGGCCCTCACCGAGCATGGACTCAGGGATAAGGTTAAAATCATCATTGGCGGGGCGCCTGTCTCCGAGGAATTCGCACGAAGCATCGGTGCTGATGGCTATGGGGCTGATGGTTTCCAGGCTATAGCGGTAGTGGAATCTTTAAATGCTGGTAGAGGTGATTAGGGGAGAGTTTATGGCGGAAAAAGATGCCTATGATGAGGCACTCAAGAGTGGTCAGTATCAAAAGCCCGGTGGTCTTCGGGGCAAGTACGATAATGTGCGACGTTTCTGGGAGGATGAGCAGATTGGGCTTTACCTCAGACCCTATCTGGAACGGCTGGTAGCCCAAAAAAAGAAGCGTGGTGAGGGGCTTCGCATACTGGACCTGGGATGTGGTAGCGGCGATGGCTTCGAGCTGGTTACCGCCATTAACGACAGTAAGTCCTTGATTTCAGGGCACAGCACCAAGGTTATCCGGCCCGATATACTCGATGCCTACCAGGGAATTGATATAAATGAGGGGCTGCTGAGGCAAGCACAGGCTATCTACAAGGAGAAACAGAATATTTCTTTCAGCCTCTCAGACTTTAACGATTGCAAATTACTTGGTGAGCAATCTTATGACCTTTATCTGGCTAACTACGGTACGTTGTCCCACAACAGCGACGAACAGACTGTGGAGCTTTTGAGCAACATCATTAACCACAGCAATAACGGAGCCATCATTCTAGTTGACTGGCTGGGGCGGTTTTCTTACGAGTGGCAGACACTGTGGACAGCGGACTGTGAACATAACCAGTGGATAGACTACGCAATTTCTTACATCTATTCCGGGAATGGGGTAAGGCAACCGGAACTAACCTATTTCCCACTGAGGATTATGGGTCGCAGTGAGGTTATGAACATCTATCAACAGGTCAGGAGAAAGACGGAAGATGGTATCACCCTGCGCAAGCTAGCTGACCGCTCCTCGTTTGTGGGCCGTCACATGGATACTACCCAGTATAATCCCCACTGCCAGCCCCTGCGCCGAATGGTCAATTCGCTTTTTGAGCCAAATTTAGGCACCAATCTAGATGAGCTACTGGTTCACTACATCCCTAGACAAGGATTCGATGAGGTAAATAACTATTACCAGTGGCTCACTACCCATTGGAACTATATCATCCTCTATACTAAGGCGCTACTGGAGCCAGGTATCCCTCCGGAAGCACCATCCAAGATACCCATCGTGGCTAGAAGGGCAATCAGTACCATGGGGAAAATAGTAAAGACAGCGGCATCTACCAGAATTGGCAACCCTAGAGCTAGTCTGGTGGAGCCGCAACTGGGCTACTGTCTCCGGGAGATCGAGATGGAGCTTCAGGAGGGGCTTGGTTGCGGGCATGGGCTGGTAGCTATCTTTGAGATTGTGAAATAGGCCCTGGTGTAAGCTATTACGAGGGAGGTTTTTATCAGATGAGCGGACTGGCCGTTGCTTGTGGTAACTCCAAGCGGAGCGAGGTGGAAGCCATTATGCGCACCATCGCCCACCGGGGTCCCTATGCCTCAGGGATACATGAGGGTGGCCAAGTCATCATGGCTCAGAACTATCTCCAGGCTGACGGTGCCGCTTCAGGCAATAAAGTAGAGATTCCGATTCGTAGTCCTGGCAATCCAGATATCAGGCTCTGCTATGATGGTCAGATGGGCAATTGGCCTGACCTGGCTCGTGAGCACAACGTGTCGGATGGGCCATTCCGGGAGGAGCGCCTGCTGTTTACCCTTTATGAGAAGTATGGCAGGGAAATGCTCAAATACCTGAGCGACACTATCTTCACGCTGGTTATCTCCGATGGCCAGGATTTCTTGGCGGCCCGCGACTTACTCGGTATCAAAACCCTTTTCTATGGGTGGAAAGATAGTACTCTGTATCTCGCCTCTGAGCTTAAGGGGATATTACAGGTGACCAAAGAGGTTTACGAGTTTCCCAACGGGCACTACATGGATGGTAGGGGCCAGCTAACCCAATTTGACGAACTACCTAAGAGCCCGCCGAAATTCCGGGATACCAGCGTTGAGACAATGGCAGGGGATATCCGGGAGATTATTGAGCGGAGTTTCAATAGTCGTATAGACTTCGCGGTGCCTACCGGCGGATTACTCAGCGGAGGCATGGATAGCAGCGTCATCAATTATGTTGGTAGCCAGGCGTATAAGGGGAAATTTGGCCAGAGTGCCAAGCTGAAGACCTTTGTCCTGGGAGTGGGGGAGAGTAACGATATTCACTCCGCCCGTATAGCAGCCAGCCACATTGACTCCGAACACCACGAGCTCATTGTGGATCTTAAACAGGTGCTAGGTGCTCTGCCCGAGGTCATCTATTATCTGGAGAGCTTTGACCCCTCTCTGGTAAGGAGCTCGGTTTCCAACTATCTCATTTCACGGTATGCCAGCGAGCAGGGTATCCAGTTACTGCTCTCTGGTGAGGGGGGCGATGAGGTGTTTTGCGGCTACCAATATCTCGGATGTTATCCCACCGAGGAGTTGTTTGCCAAACAGATGGAGTGTATTGGTTTTTTGCATAATAACGCCTCGCTGCGCCTGGACCGGATGAACATGTGTAACTCTGTCCGCGTCGTGGCGCCGTTGATTTCCGGCGAACTATTGCAGTACTCCATGACAATTCCCCCTCAATATAAGCAAAAACCTGAGGGAAGTCAGAAAATCGAAAAGTGGATATTCCGCAAGGCTTATGAGAGTCTGTTGCCCGAGTCCATAGTGTGGCGGAGCAAGCAGGAATTCTCTCAGGGTTCAGGCTCTGCCGGGGTACTCCCAGCCTACTTTGAGGAACAAATACCTGACCACGAACTGGCTGAGGCACAGGCTAATTACCCCCTGATTCGCAGCAAGGAGGAGCTCCACTACTTCCGCCTTTTCACCGAGTATTTTGGCGTCGATAAGGCTGTGGACACCGTGGGACAGTGGCTGACGCTGTAAGGTATCTGGCGAACTATTTCTAAAGAGTCTGAATGCCGATGATGCTGTCAAGGCTGTAACCTACGGTAATAGCGTGGGGACTACATTCAGTGATAACCAAACACCATAGCCGATAACTCCTGAAATTGCCGACACCGCAATTGGTAGCCACAGCTTGGGTCGCTCCCATAGGGGATGAGATGCCCTTAAGGTAGCACCACTAACTTCAAGCGTAAGACGCTTGAGTAACTGCTCCTTCAGTTCTGGTGAAGGGGCTACTGGTTTATATACCGACCTAAGTAGTCTTTTTATATCCTGGTCATTATCGAAATCTATCATTATTCTCCCGCTATCTGGTGTCCTCTATTATATTGGTCGCTTTTATCTGCCTTAATCCCTCATTTTGCGCAGTGAGCTTATCCCGCAGCTCCTTTCGGGCTCGTGTCAGCAGCCCTTCAACTGACTTTGGTGACCGTCCCATGACTTGGCTTATCTCAAATACAGGCATTTCCTCAACGTACTTGAGCAGAAGAACCTGTTTATAGTGCAGGGGTAGACTGGACAGGGTCTCCTGAATAGATTGACGTGTCTCCTCGGATTCCATTGCCTCGGAAACGGACGGCTCACCACCAGAGGTTTGTTCTAGCTCTGCGATACGGCTATGTGAAGGCTCAGTTTGATGCTTAGCTTCTCGCTTTCGGCGGCGGTAGAAGTCGGCAACCTTTTTGTTAGCAATGCTGTACAACCAGGTATACACCTTACTCCGACCATGGAATTTGCCGGCCGACTTCAGCGCGGCTAGAAACGTTTCCTGGACGATGTCCTGAGCTGCGTCTAGGTCTGGAGCCACCTGGTGGAATACTAGTGAATAAATACGATCAAAATAGGTGTTGTATAGCTCCACTACGGCAGCAGCCTCGCCACGCCGTAGCTTCTCTACAAGCTCAGCATCTTCGACGGCCGGGTCAGAGTCCGACACCTCTATATCTCCCATTATGGTTGTCTACGGCTCTTATGCCATGAATTACGAAGTTCGTCTTCCTTGATTATAATAACACACCTTGTCAAGGGGGGGAAGGGAGAATACCTCGGGATGTCCTGTCGATTAGGCTACTTACTGGAGCGCGGGGACAAACATCTCAAGTGGAACATCGGTCACCACTATGCTGACACAAGGCACCGGAATAGTGTGGTGAGATGTCTACTGGGAGGTGGTTACTTGGCTCGGGACTGGATATTCTCCAGATAATAATTAGGAAGCCTGGTAAATCTGGCCGATAGCTTTAGCGGCGTCTATTCGTCCTCTGCCTACCCCAGCGATGCCGATTTCTTGACAGCCAGATTCAATTGCCGTTCGAACCTCATCATTGAGCCTGCCATCACCATTGGTATCGGACACCATGTCAAAAAGTAGTGCCGCCATGCCGCTGACATAGGCACAGGCAAACGAAGTGCCGCTCTTATGCCCGTACCCGTTATCGGGAAGGGTAGAGTAGATATCAAACCCGGGGGCAGCCACATCTACCCATTCACTATGGTTTGATAATGGGGCTAAGCTGTCATCTTGCTTAGTCGCCGCCACGGCAATGCAATTCTCATAGTAAGCGGGGTAGACTGGCGACTCGCTGCCATCGTTACCGGCCGCGGCTACGAGCAGACTTCCGTGGTTCCAGGCATAATCTATCGCCTCTTCTAGCTCTGGCGAAGATTCTCTAATCTCAATACTTATGTTAATAACGTTTGCCCCTCTATTCGCTGCCCAAACAATGCCTTTGGCTAAAGCTAATGCCTGGCACCTACCGGTGTCATCGGCTACTTTGACATTTAACAGCCGGCATTCAGGCGCTACCCCGATAATACCCAGTCCGTTGTCCTTAGCCGCAATAATCCCGGCTACGTGGGTACCATGCCCGTAAGCGTCATTAGGGTTGGGACTGACATCGTCGGTAAAATCAGCCTCAGCTATTATCAGACCGTCAAGCTCCTCATGACTTCTGTCAATACCAGTATCAAGGATTGCCACCATGACTTCCTGACTTCCGGTCGTAATCTGCCACAGTCTCGACATGTTAATCTTACTCAGCGCCCACTGCTTATCAACATACGGGGCATATATATTTGTAATTAACGGCTCGGGTTGATAGATTGAGGCAGATTGCATTACGCCAGCGTCAATTGATGGGTTACCGGCTACTGGCTCCGGCTGAACATACGTATTATCGCCGACACATGCCGAAGCTGGTACTGATGGGGTAGAACATATTACTCTATCAGCGTTCTTCGCCAGTACGTCTTCGCTATCTGGCGCTGTCAGCGCCCAGATAGCGACAGTAAGGAACAGCATAATTAGTAAATTGCGTCGCCTCATACCTTAATTGTCACAGAGCCTCGGCCTGATTAGAATCGCCCATTAGTGGCAAAGTGGGGGTGAATTAGTATTAATACTTTGGTCTTAGCATTTTTGATGGATTTCTCCCCCAAATGGCGACTAAATAAATAGAGGCACTCAGTAGGATTTTAGTGAAATCTATATACCATCTTTAAAGACATTTAATTCCAGTAGGCTAAGATTAAAAATAGGTAATTGGAACAAAAAGAAGCCAAAGCACCAAAACACAAATGAAGTAGGGGTAATACGAAAATAAGTACCGGGAAATTAAGGCTGGCTTTCACCTCGTTGACACTGGCAGCACTGATGTTGTCTATGGCAGCGCCTTTTGCGCAGCCTGTTCATGCCTAGTCAATCAGTTGGCCAACCGACTCTCAATGGACACCCCCCACTGATTGCTACTGCGACTCCCAGGGCGAGCCAGGAATCGAAGCAGATTGGTTCGATTTAATCGGATGTTATGACACAATTGGCTCTGCTGTCTATTACCACTTTGGTGATAACTACGCATACTTCCGTGAGCGTGTGGACGGCGACCCGTCAGGAGTTGGCATGTTTAAGCAGGGAGCCTGGGTTGTTTTATTTGATCTGCCCGCTCCAGGTTCTTACGAATACCTTTTAAGCGTAAATGGAAAAGTCCAAGAACAGGTCGAACTTTGGCACAATCTTGACGATTTCTCAACTATAGAATGGAACCCAATACTAGGTGATGAGGCCGATGGTATTATTTGGAGCGGTTCCACAGCTGACTATGCTCGAATAGTTCATCGCTCATATCATGATTCCTTTAAGTGAACACTAAAATTCATTATTACTTAGTATTGACCAAATATATAATATACCCAATTGAGATAGTACTAGGCCGCTGTTGCCCATACTTGCAGTCATGGTTGTGACCTTAACGAATGATGCGGTTGCCTAAGCCTTATTAGTAGGATTCAATCTATAGAAAAAACTTAGACCGCGCCTGGTCTGGGTCTTTGCCCAAGAGTAATTGTGGTCTCCATAACAGTACCATCTCGCCAAAAAGTGATAGGTATCGTATCACCAACTTGATGTCTCCACAACACTCTTATGAGTGTAGCGACTGAAGCTATTTCCTGTTCATCAAATCTCGTGATAATGTCTTTTTCCTGGAGTCCCGCCAAGTCTGCAGGCCCATCGGGTTCCACATCAGTGACAAGAACTCCGATCTTTTGATTCAGGCATATCTCACAGGCTATAGATGGAGTAACATCTTCTAAGGTTGCGCCCAGAAATGGATGATCAGCCCTACCGAACTTCACCAGATCTTCGAAAACATGGCGGGCAGTGGCTACGTTAATAGCGAAGTTGATATTCTGTGCTTGAGAGGTTCCAGCACTGTTAATACCTATAACCTCACCTGTGAGATTGATGAGGGGGCCACCACTGTTACCTGGGTTGATAGCAGCATCAGTTTGGATAACGTCGAAATAAGGAGTACTTCCGATAAAGAAAGAGCGGTCTAGAGTACTAATTATGCCAAGGGTTACCGTAGCGCCTCCCTCAACAGGTGAATATCCAAGGGGGAAACCAAGTGCTATTGCCCAGTCTGCAAGTCTGATGTTATCAGGATCTCCAAATTGAGCAATAGGAAGGTCGCTTGCTTCAATCTTTATAACCGCGAGGTCTAAAATATCATCAAGCCAAATGTCCGTGGGCTCATATATCTGTCTGTTTTGAGTCATAACTTCAACGCGACTGGCATCCTCAACAACGTGTCTATTGGTAAAGATGTATCCATCAGGGCGCAATATGAAACCAGAGCCTCTTGCTTGAAGCAGTTGACCAGAATCATCATCTTGAAATTCTGCTAATATGAAGACTACACTGGGCATGACCTTCTTAACTGAGTCGGCTATGGCAGGCGCCTGAGCCTCAAGGGCTTCTATTCGCTTGCCAAGAACGTTTATCAGATCAGTTTCTGAGGAAATCTGGCTTCTTAAAATTTCGTTATCGGCCGCTAAGTTGGCAGTCTCGTTCTGCAGTGTAGTGATTTCTACCAGAGCGTCACTTAACTCTCCACTTTTCTGAACAAGGGCTAGTCTATTAGTAATCACGGCTATGGAAAGAACAACTAGGACAGAGACGATAATCCATCTGAATTTAAAAGAATTCATTGTACACCTCCTACCACGTACATGGTTAGAGAAAATTAAATAGTTTTATTTTGCATGATAACGAAAGCTTCAGAGATCGACGTCTTGCTCACTGATGTTCCTGTTATAATCTGTTCATGCTAGGGATAGTAGCAGTTCTTCCAGAGATAAGCCAGCATTAGAACTGACGTCTTTTTGGTAAAAAAGCGGGTGAAGGGATTCGAACCCTCGACGTCTTGCTTGGGAAGCAGGACACCTCGTTTTTCGCTGTTAGCTTCGCGACTACGAGGTCCGCAAGCTTGTCCAGTGTATCAGGCGATAGGGAGGCAAGCACCGTTTCTGCACCATTTCTGCCATGAACTTTCGTGTCCATTCGAGTACTCCCTCCATACTGTAAAAGTTAGCTCCATCTTACCACAGATCACATGGCCTGGTGCAGTATTCTCTGTGTTTGATAAAGGTATCACGACGATATTCCCCAAAAGGCCGTTCTCAGCTCTTCTTCGGTGTTCATCACAATGGGGCCGTACCAGCACATAGGCTCGTCGATTGGGCTACTTGATATGAGCAGGAAACCGATCGGCTAGCCTGCAGTAGCGTATCGACCGTGACATCAGGCGATTCAAAGCCGCATCGCAGTAGGGGAGGGGACAATAATGGCTAGGTTTCGGAGACCACGAGGCTGAGTAACGGCGGTCGTCATGTGGTTGACATAAAGAGAAGAGGCGGAATGATGGATATGGTGAGGACATGGGAGAAGTGGATGGGCCGATAGGGCGGACCATGGCGCCAGCGTCCAGGACTCATGCGCAGTCAAAGGTAATCGATTCATGCTCTGGATATCTCTTCCTAGAGATCGCTGTAACATGTCAAGGAGATGAGCATATATGCCGGGAAAACCTCGAACCTGTGACACCCTGATTAAAAGTCTGACGCTGGTTGTCCCAAACAGTGCTTTTACGTACGAATTAGAACTGTTGTGTCAATAGGGAGAAATCTATTTTGTGCGTGAAATACCAAATAGTACCAACCCGTTATATTCCGTTCATTAGCTTTTTATTAGCTATTTTGGGCTTTAATTTGAGGTAGGATGCACATTACGATGCATTGTCTACTTTGTCATACTTGCCGCTATTTCTGGATATCGCAGTACTAGTGCCTATGTGCGTCATTGCGCCAGACATAGACCGGTGATGTTCTTGACATTGAGCACTCTGCGCATTAATGTATCGGTCGCGAGTTCTCCTTTTTTACTTCACTGTAACCTCCTGGGTGATAGCGGGACACACTTAGCTCATACCTCAAATGTCCCGAAGTCTACTGGGCAGGATGATAAGAACCAACATAGCGTTGATTTTGCCTCTAGTTATCCCAGAATCGTCTCTCTATTGTTCTGCGTAACCATACGTTTGTATTTTCCGCTCTCAATGACTGATACGCTTATAGGTATTTCGTGCCCTGCGTATTGGCGCCATCAATCCTTATACCCGTGGCGGTTATGTAAGAAGATTCATCGGAAGCTAAGAAGAGTACCAAATTTGCGACTTCCTGTTCTGTACCATACCTCCCCAACGGTTGGTTCTTACCAATCCGTTCTATAGTCTCTTTGTCTCCTTTGAATATTCCCTCAGTTACCATTTTAGTTGCAATAAGCCCAGGGCAAGTCCAGTTAACGCGGATGTTTTGACGGAGATAATCCACTGCCGCCTCCATTGATAACGTCGCTACGCCTCCTTTAGAAGCAGCGTAGGCGGGCATATTGGGAATGCCTACCACGTTAACTGAAGATCCCTGATTAATGATCGACCCTCCACCGCTCTTGAGCATCTCGGGGATAGCGTACTTCATTCCAAGAAAAACACCCTTAAGATTAACAGCGACGACTCTGTCAAACTCTCCCTCTGTGCATTCATGCAGGGGCGTCGGTTTCTCTTGAATGCCGGCGCAATTGTATAGAATATCCAGTCTGCCGTACGTATCCACCGCTTTCTTAACCATTGCGGCTACATCTGCTGACTTACTGACGTCGGTTCTCACAAATATGGCCTCGCCACCAGCCTTTCTAATCGCCTCGACCGTTTCGTCTCCACCGTTTACAACACAATCAGCAACGATTACTTTTGCTCCTTCTCGTGCGAATGTCATCGCTGTTGTGCGCCCCATTCCTGATGCTCCACCAGTTACAATTGCTACCTTACCGTTTAGTCGACCCATTTTCTACTCTCCTTTCATATTCGCTTGGTCATTTTGACAACATCTACGTCAAGTCTCCAGCCTTCTGACCGCCATTCGAAATCTACCGCACTGAAAGACTCATTCGGTTGCCTCCCGATATGATCACCGCTCAATGTCCCAGCTCCCAGTGGCTACATACTTCTGAACCTACCCCGCTGGCTGAGGTGGACCCCATTGTTAGGACAGGATAAGGGCGATATTAAGATTGGGTCCCGCTATCCTTAAGGGGTCTGATGTTAAAGATTCTACCATACCTCTACTGGTTGATTCTATACAAAACCGGGGCACTTTCCTGCTGCAAATCCTTTGCGAACTCTTTCCTCAAATTCTCTTTGTCTGACCATCGTTTTGTACATCCATAACAGCTTTCTTTTTCTATGCCCATCACGTACTACCCTTTCATTTCTTATATTCGTCACCCCGTCTTCAATATGCGCCGATCATTTCCTTTAGCCCAAAAGATTCGACTAGCTTCCTGAGCTTCTGCATGTGTTCTTCGGTGGGCGATATGATACCCCTGAGTTCATATTCCATACCCAGTTGTGTATACTTGGATGAACCAAGTGCGTGGTAGGGCAATAACTCCATCATTTTGCCCCCTGACTCAGCCACGAACCTGACGATGGCCTCTATGTCCTTTTTGGGATCATTGCATCCCGAGACTACTTCGGTGCGCACTATAATTTCACAGTTTACCTTGCCGTAGAGAACCTTTCTGGCATTGGTCAGGATTAACTTATTGGATACCCCGGTAAGCCCCTTATGTCTCTCGAGATTCATATGCTTGATGTCGTAGTACATTAGGTCTAGATATTCAGAAGTTTTTTCTAGGCGTTCCCAGGGAACGTGGCCGCATGTCTCTATGGTCGTATGTAAGAACCGTTCCTTGCACCTTTTGAGAAGCTCGAGGACAAATTCAAATTGTGCCAGGGGCTCGCCACCACCTATGGTGACTCCCCCACCTGATCTATTATAGAAGGACCGGTCCTGTTCAACTTCGGCTAAGACTTCTTCCACTGTCATCCTCTTCCCAAGCATCGTTCGTGCCCCATAAAGACAGACTTCGGTGCACTTCCCGCAATTCTTGCACAGTGACCAGTCTATCTGGATTTTACCTTCTTCAGATAGAGTAGTTGCCCCCTCAGGACAGGCTGCCACACATGGAGAACTACACCTGCCACCACAGGCGCACCTGACACTTATAAAACGTAGCTGCGGGTAAGGTTTTTGGCCTTCTGGATTGCAACACCATTTACACTTCACGGGGCATCCTTGCATAAAGACAAGGGTTCTGATTCCCGGCCCATCGTGAAGGGAAAGTCTTTGGATATTGAATATACATCCTGTAATTCTCTTGTGCTCTCCTCTCTACGACTAATTACAGAGAGCGAGCACGACACAGCGCCTATGGTGTGACGCTGAGGCTTATTGGCCTAACGTATTTAATCAATTCATAAACCGTGCTCTGTCCTCATGATGATGTCTTCTTGAACAGCCGGATCCAGCGATGTGAATACAGCACTATAACCAGCCACTCTAACCAATAGATCATCATATCGTTCTGGGTATTTTTGTGCTTCCCTCAATGTTTCAGTTGATACTACATTGAACTGGATATGCTGTCCCTTAAGGTCAAAATACGTCCGAATGAGTGCAGCTAGCTTTCTTATCCCATTTATGTCTTTAAATATGGTTGGACTTAATTTTTGGTTAAGTAAGGTTCCGTTATCGGCAAGTACATGCTCAAGCTTGGCCACTGACTTTAACGCTGCAGTGGGGCCACGAACATCGGTACCCCGAGTTGGTGAACAACCCTCAGCAACGGCTACCCCTGCTTTTCTCCCATCTGGAGTTGCTCCTGTTGCTTCTCCAAATGGGATATTCTGTGTTACGGGGAGTAAAGCGAAACCGCCCCTGCCTCCTGTCCAACTGGTGTAACTACGCAAATCTCTCATAGCATGGCTACTTGCCTCTTTTGCTAGCAAGTCAACATAGTCGTCATCATTACCGTACTTTGGTGCAGCCAATAGCATCAGCTGTATATCATGCCCAGTCGGTATGGATGACTGGTCTTCAAAGTCCGTCTCCAAGGCATGCATAATCTGAGCTCCGGTGAGTTTCTTCTCCTCAAAAACCAACTTCTTGATAGCCGCCAGTGAATTCCCGACATTAGCTATGCCTACTCCACGAAGAAATATGTTGTTATAGTGTGCTCCACCACTGTCAATGTCCATCCCCTTTTTGATACAATCGTCCATTAAGGCTGAGACAAACGGTACCGGTGTCAATTTAGCATAAGCTTGGTCAATACACGTTAGTCCGATAACTGCCTGCTTGTTGTAATACTCCTGTTGGTGCTTCAGCGATGCCATCAATTCATCAAATGAGTCGAATGTAGAAAGGTCTTTATTTCCGGGGTTAGGACATAATTGGATACTCGTCCGTGGATCTCTGCCACTGAACAGAGCTAACTCAAGAATTTTGAGCATATTATAACCAGCGGACGTACCTTCACGCTGAGACTTGCCAGGTATGGTGGGAGAGACACAGCCCAAATTAGCATAATCGTAAGCATCTTCCAAGCTTATGCCGACGCCTATTTGCGAAGGGATAATGACTTCATCATTATGCATCTGGGGCATACCGCCACGGTGAATATTGTTCACCTCGCAACACTTTATTAAATAATCTTCTGGACACTCATTCCACCAGCGCACAGATATAGAGGGTTGTATCAATTTCTGATTAGCTGTTGCTTCCAAGGCCAACCATGAAAGATCATTAACAGCTGAACCGCCGTCTCGCGTTTGTCCTGCAAGTGTTATCTGTTGCCAAGTCAAATGCCCCATAAGAACCCGGGTAGATGCCCAATCTCTTAACTTATTTATTTCGGCACCCTTGATCCAGAAGCATTCCAGCAATTCCGTAACATCTTCATTCGTGAGCTTGCCCGCCTCAATATCTTTATTGTAAAATGGGTACATATATTGATCAAACCGACCATATGCAATACCATGGCCATTTGACTCGATTTGAACAATCAAATGGGCAAGATGTACGGACTGCAGAGCCTCCCAGAACGTTCGAGCTGGGTTTCCTGGAATCCACTCGCAGTGTTCGGCAATCTTAAGTAATTCAGCTTTTCGCTTTGGATTTGCTTCCTCCTTAGCCATTCGCCGGGCTAAAGTGGCGTATCTTTTAGCAAAACTAATGACCGCCTTCAAGGATATAATAACTGCTTTCAGAAAATCTCTCTGGTCAATAGCTCCACGCTCCCAAAGCTTTATCTCCTTTATCCTCGCCTCTGCCTCCTCGATTATGCTATACATCCCCTTGTTGATTACTTTGGGGTAATCCGGGGAAATATGTCCTGAACCGCCTCCTTCTCCCCAAAGCACAAACTCTACAGCTTCAACATCATAGCAAGCCTTATAAGCATCATCAGGTAGCAGACTAAATTTATACTCAGCCATAGTCTTTCCCTTCCACCATGCCGCCTCTTCTCGCAATACTTTTTCATCTTCTTCGCTTATATAAAAACTGCCCCCGGGTCTTTGATCAATCCGGTAAGGCTTACCATCAAGTTCGTCTATGATGAATTGACTGTAGAACTCAGGAAATACGGGAGCAGCACGAACCTCGCTAGCCATGTTGCCCACAATTAGCTCACCAGGGCGAATATAGATACTCATTCCCCTTAGAACTCTTTCCAAGGCTTTAGCTCTCCTTATTACTATCGGCTGTCCCTCGGTCTCTTCCCATGATTTTCTATACAAAACAGCCCTCTCAGTGCAAACTTTAGGGGTAACTGCAAGCATTGTATCTCTTAGTTGTCTGGTTCGGTCGGTTATAGGTTTCTTAAGACTAGGATCGGTGACAAATTCCGTTTTCACTTTTTCTAAATAGGACTTCCCCATTTTCTTAGCCCTCCTTTTGAATTAAACCCCTCTCTTCCTAAATACTACCCTTCTAACATAGCCTTAACAAGAGTCTACAAAACCGGATGCTGCTAGCTTCATAACAGAGATATTACCCTTCTCTTTCCATCGGTATCTCTTTACGGAGTTTACTTATTCCATCGCGTGTATAAGGCAAGAAGCTGTAAGACCTCCATCAACAACCAATGCAGTACCGGTTATGTAGGAAGATTCGTCGGAAGCTAAGAACAAGGCTGCCTGGGCAATCTCCTCTGGTTCAGCAGGCCTACCCATAGGTAGTGGGTCTGTTAGCCGTTTATAAGCCTCCGGATCCTGCTCCATCACACCCCGCGACATTGGCGTCAAGGTAAGTCCTGGATTGATACAGTTCACCCGAATATTCTTAGTGACGTACTCTATAGCTGTTACCCTCGATAACGCGACTACTCCTCCCTTACTAGCACCATAGTGAGGTGCACCTTTCATAGCCACCATAGCACCACTCATGGAGGCGGTATTAATAATTGATCCTCCCCCAGTCCTGATCATCTCAGGGATAGCATACTTCATTCCAAGCCAGACTCCTTTGAGATTAATAGCCATAACTTTATCGTAATTCTCCTCGCTGAGGTCTGCTGTCCTGACTACGTCCCCTTGAATGCCAGCATTATTATAAAGAATATCCAATTTTCCATAGCTATCCACGGTCGCCCTGATCATTCTTTTAGCATCTTCTGCTCTTGAGACATCGGCCTTCACAAATGTGGCCTCACCGCCAGCCTTTTTAATCATCCTAACCGTCTCTTCGCCACCCTCAGCAACCCAGTCAACGACAACAACTTTAGCGCCTTCTTTGGCGAACAGAATGGCTGCCACTCGTCCCATTCCGGAGCCAGCGCCGGTTATGAGTGCTACCTTACCCTCTAGTCTACCCATTTTTTTGCCTCCTGTATTTACTTACTCATCATATTTCTTAAGAACTAGGCCAACAAAACATTGTGGAGCTTGCTTTGTTTAAACATTATTGGCAGCTCGTCACTAAATACCCGCCACCTAGCTCTCGATAGCTCTAGCCCAGACAACAATTAGTCATTACACCCCCCGAACAGCTTCCCCCCATTCCTGACTCAAAACTAATCGACTCCCAAAAGCTCTTTCGCTTTCTTCACCGCCAAGCCAGCATCAGGCGCATATCCATCAACTCCGATGACGTCGGCAAAATCCTGTGTCACTGGGGCTCCCCCTACCATTACCTTTATCTTATGGTTAATCTCAGAAGTACGTATCTTCTGAATTATGTCTTCCATATTTGCCCTAGTCGTACTAAGGAGAGCGGACATAGCTATGATGTCTGCTCCATTCTCCTTGGTGGCATTAATGAACTTCTCAGGCGGGCAGTCTGAGTCAATGACATGCAACGGTGCAAAGATGTATCCACCACCGGGAGCATACTATTGAATCAATCTCTTTACCCCTTCTCTAACCTGTTCTACAGTTCCGAGAGGCAGTAACTCTTGTACATCAAAGCCACCGAAGAAAGCTATTTTGTCACCATAATCCCTTTTCAAACGCCAAGGCTCCATGTTGTGCGCTAGAGGTTGAACGGGATTCACGATGTCCACCCCAATCTCTATGAAATCTTCTATAGCCCAATGAACTGAGTCGCAGGAATGTAGATAAATCTGTGCCTCCGGACGTAGATATGCCCTAACACGCCTGATGACCTCAGTTTGATAAGGCTTGTAGAATTCCACATAGTCAGCGTGTGACTCTAGGGCCCCATCCTGGGCCCCTAGATCATCAAATACCATTGCTGCATCTACATATTTGCCAAAACCTTGAAGCTGTTAATTAAACACCCTCTTCCATTATCATATTCCCTCCGCCGGGGACTAGCTTGCTTACATCCATATTTTACAAATTGTCTCTATCTATTCTACTAGACCATCCTCATCCAGTCCCCGGCTTACGACTATTCCAACATAGCCTTCTTGGTCGGAATTAGTAGCCCAACAGCTCCATCCTCATCTCCTTGGTAGGAGTTGGAACTCCTCCCGGTATTAATGCATAAGGTGCGGTGCCAGAGTACACGCCTTCCGTAGTATCTAGAACTGGCCATAAGGTATAATCATCAGGCATCATTAAGTAAAGGCACCAAGCTGCTCCCCACTTCATCTCGGTGTAAATATTGCTAGAATCTAACACGACTAAAGGGGGGCTGAGACGTGCTGGTACCGGCTGCCCTAGGACTGAATTGGTCAACGCCACCTTGACTAGCTGGTCAGCCACCCTCCAGGGCTCGATTGTCTCGAAACCGTCAACCAGCTCCTCCTCGTAGAATTCCAATGCAGCGGCGTCGTAATCGTGAATTAGGGCGTAGACATGCTCCGGATGACCGACTGGAAAGAGACGGTTCGCCGCCCTGAGTCCCTCGATTGGTGCTGCCCCCATACCACCATGTGCCCACACGGCATTGAGTTCCGGAAAGGCGGTGAAGGCATTTACCGTGGCGTTCATTATCTTCTCAGTTTGGAAGCCAGTGTCCTCGGACTTCATTACTTTAAGCAGAGGGTTATTAGGTAAGTCAAGCCCCATAGTAAATCCTTCGTGACGTTCTATGGCAGTCTGCATTGAATATGGACCCCAGAGCTCCAAAATATAAATCTCCTTCTGTAGCTCCTCAGCAAGGTCTCTGTACCATTCTCCGGCACAGTTCTCTCCATACCCACTAACTCCGGCGAAGTCATACGCGACAGTCGGAACAGCATATTTTTCGCTAGCGACCCACGTACACCAAGAATAGGCGGGAATACCGGCATCGATAGCCTTATCAACTGTAGAAGCCACCATATACTCCTCAGCCGGTAGAATCATGATGAAGTCATAAATTCCTGCTGCTATTACGTCTTCAAGCTGGCTTATCTGCGACTCAGCGTTCCAAGCCGGTGAGGCGATGATTGTCGTGGTTTGGGCACCAGCTCTCTCAAGCTGGTTGGCTGTGAGCCCTGCAGTATCAGCAGTCCACTCCTGGCCAACCTCAGCAGTGACGATGGCAACCCGGAATGGTGTGCCATCAGGCTTTATGGCCAAATCCTTGTAGGGATTCATTAATAGGCCCGGGTCGAGTTGCCCCTTAGCGACGAACTCCTGTAGTTCCGGTACGTCTGCAGCAGTAAGTGCCGCTGTCGGTGCTGGTGCCGGTGCTGGTGCTGGTGCCGGTGCCGGTGCCGGTGCCGGAAGGCACCCGACCATTAAAATAATTGCCATCGCCCCAGCTAATAAAGGTACAATTAATCTTTTCATCTTCTCTTTTTGCTCCTTTGCTCAAATTTTCTTAGCTATAACAGACATGGAATCACTTTTACCATAGGCTCCCCCCCTTTCTCTAATTTTACCTCTTTTAGGTCTTGTCTGCGGTCAGATTTTATTATACCCGCCTTATAATATTTTTGTTAAGAATCCCTGTACTAAGTTAATAGCCCCGAGCTTTGTCTACGCAGATAGTCAACGGCCACAGCACCGATTATTACGGCCCCTTTTACAAGACCCTGCATTGCGGGGTTGGCCCCCAAAATGCTCAAGGCGTTATTAAGAACGCCGATTATTAGGGCTCCCATTACCACTCCAATAATGCTGCCTCTACCACCCATTAGACTGATGCCGCCAACGGTAGCCGATGCTATACTGTCTAATTCCAGCCCTCCTAAGCTAGCCATCGATGCTGTACGGGTACGCCCTGTCATTACTATGCTAGCAAGTCCGGCGAGAAATCCCGAAATAGCAAAGACAGAAAATAATATATTCTTGGTATTTATTCCGGAAAGCCATGCACTTATCTTGTTGCCGCCAGTGGCATAGACTGAACGCCCATAACTAGTGTAATTGAGAACCAGATAAGCCACCACAGCCACAGAAATGAAAATGATGACCGGCACCGGTACCCCGGCGACCTTGCCCTGCCCGAAGAAAGCTATGCCTTCTGGTAAGCCATAAATGGTAAATCCACCGCCCATTTGGAAGGCGAATCCTGTCGCTATTTGCCACATGCCCAGCGTCACTATCAGTGGTGGCACACCAACACGCGAAACTAACAAACCATTGATCGACCCCCAGCCAGCTCCCAGCATTACCATAACTAATAAACCTAAAGGTAACGGCACAGCATAGTTGACAACATTTAACCGCATGTCTGTCGTCATCATTACGCTGCCTAGAATTGCAGCGCTAAGTGCCACTCCACCAACGGATACGTCGATGCCCGAGGTCAAGATGACAAAGGCCTGCCCTACCGACGCTATCCCCCTCGTTGAACTTTGTATCAGAACATTCACCATATTAGCTCGGCTGCTTGTTAACCCCCCAGTTATGACTGCCATCCCGCCCATCAATGCTGCCAAAACGCCAAATAGAAGGGCGTTTTCATGTCTAAAGAAGCGCCTACCAATGTCTTTGGCACTGGCAGTAACAGGTTTGGGTTTTTTTTCAATAATTCCGGCCATACTTTAGACCACCTTTCCCTACTTACAGTAACTTATCTAGTCTCCCTACCCTTCACATTTCTTGAGCATTCAAACTTATCATTCCACATTACTTCATGATTATGCATTTGCCCCGGTGCTGGTGCCTACCAGCACCGGGGCTCTTAATGAAAGGAGAGAAAGGTGAAAAAGTCCCCCCGCATATTTAGCGGGGTCGAGCTGACTCTAGACTCTAGTTTCATATCTCTCTTGCCTCAAAAAGAGAAGGACTCCAGGTACACCCGTACCTAGAGTCTCTGACCCCTTCGCTTGACTTTCCTTCAGGACTCTTTTAGCATGAATCCAGTTAAGTGATCCTATCACTATTTCATACCACAGCGCCTGTTGCCGCAGGCCTTTTCTATTTAACCGTTTTCACTCTTTCTTTCGCCAACTTTTCCTCTATGGCATCCTCAGTCCACCTGCCGAGCCTTTTGCCCTCCTCAGCGACCTTAAGATGCGCCTTCCGCAGAATGCTCGGCCTCATCTTGATAGCCGGTGATTCCCTGGCCTCATGATTCATCCGAATCTGCAGGAACTCCACACTACCACTAAATTATTAACATATGCAAATATCCCTGTCAAGCAGGATATTGGGAATGGAGAGAAGCTAGGCGTAAATGTTAAGAAAGATTTACATTCCTTAACCGAGAAAAGGCTCTCGGGTAACATTCTTTTATTATTCTGGTATCCGGCATCATTGCTTGAGAGGAGACAGGGAGATAGTGCAGCAGATTTTCAGATATGTGAATGTAAGCTGAGTTTGGGCGAGTATATGTCCCTGCATAGCATCTAGAACTTGCTTCTTAGATGTCCCCCCGCTTAAATCCAGTGGCTTTGCTAAGGCGTAAAGGGTGAATTGATATTTGTGCATGTCGTCTAGAGGAGGACATTATAGGTAAGAAAGGACTATAATAGAACCGCCAGGGAGCAGGGCAGTGGCCTCTAAAGTGTCCATTACTTCAAAGGCTCACATTGTCCCACTTTCGCTGACTACATACATTTAACTATCATTCGGTATATTACTGGGCGACCAAGGGAAAGGTGCGATCGCCTTAATGTCGCTAATCACATCGACCACTGCAGGCTTACCAGATTCTAATGCTCCTTCGAGGGCTCCCCTCAGTTCCCATGGCTTACTCACCTGCACACCAAAGCAGCCTATATCCTGCGCAATTTTTGCCATATTAACCTCTGAGAACTGCCATAACCGATCCGCTCCCTGCTTGCCCACGTAGCTTGTGCTATCCTGATTGAGGGAATAGTTGTTGTTTACTACTACAATGACGTTAATACCATAGCGAATTGCCGTTTCTAGTTCTGCTATGTGGTACCAAAAGCCGCCATCTCCCGTGAAGCATATAACCACCTGTTCTGGGAGGGCGCATTTAGCTCCCAAAGACGCTGGAAAGGCCCACCCAAGAGAACCAGCGGCTCGAATATAGCTTTGCCCAGGCTGTTTCAAATCTATCATCGTACCTGTCCAAATTCCGGAGTGGCCCGTACACGACACTAGCAAAGTATTTGATGGCATGAACTCGCTTATTTCCTTACAGATGCGCTCAGGCCTGATGGGAATCGCATCTGAGTTACTCATCGGTGCTATCTCTTTTCGCCACTCCAATACAGCCTGTTGGACACGCTTAGTCCATGCCGTGTTCTGCACATTCCGATCCAACACCTCGATTAAACGCCGCAGTACAGCCTTAGCATCTCCGAGAAGAGCGACCTTTGTGGGATAGTTTCTCCCCAGTTCCGAAGGATTAATATCGACCTGGATAACCGGTGTACCAGCAGATGGAATTTGCCAATCCAGAGTAACCTGGCTTCCAGTATGACTGCCAATGAACAGTATCAGGTCTGCCTCAGCAACGATACGGTTAGCACAGGAACGGGAATAGGAGCCGACTACTCCCACAGCCAAAGTGTGGTCATCTACAATGGTGTCTTTGCCGTTTAGTGAGGTGGCTACCGGAATACTAAATTTCTCGGCCAGTTCCACCACCTCTTTCTGTGCCCCTGAGGCAGTGACACCTCCACCAGCTATGATAACCGGCTTCCGCGACTGTACGAGCACTTTGGCCGCTATGGGGAAAGAGTGGCCTTTCCCGCTCCAGTGTTTCGCGAGCGAACAAAGCTCTCAAGGAAGCCTTCCACAACTGGCGTCATCGGGATCTATCCCTCGAGGAGATAATTTTCCTCTTTCTGGACGGCATCTACCTGGGGGTAAGGGGTAACAGCCGGCAGAAGGAAGCTGTGCTGGTAGCCCACGGTATCACTCGTGAGGGGAAACGGATAGTCCTGCACCTGAGCCTCGGGGGTAGGGAG
>SDBS01001823.1_pt1 | contig 21494 bp, 15 predicted proteins | sample 2277091 | NCBI WGS metagenome assembly SDBS01 (sample SAMN10404972, study PRJNA504765) | marine sediment metagenome | isolation source: marine sediment core GS10_PC15, 163 cmbsf | place: Arctic Ocean: Southern Knipovich Ridge | collected 2010
GGATATAAAGAATTAATAACAGATAAAAACCTATTACCCACGAAAAAACCACTTATAATAACCATAAGCGAAATAAATAATCTTGACAAATAATCTTTAAGTGTTGCATCATTATCCACGTATTGTTGATCATAAAAAAAATCAGCTATATAGCGAGCCATAAAAACTGACAAATACACAAATATCAATATGACCAGAAATCCATTGGTTATGGCACCATATTTTTTAACGGCATCTTGTAACGCTGTTCGTACGGCAAATAATTCATCTTCAGTTAAGTCTTCGAAAACATTCCTATTAGATGAAGTGACTTGTGAAATCTTCTTGGCTGAGGGGTGATGATTGCTCTGTTTTTTATATCTTTTACCCATACGGAAATTCTCTGATTTGCTTATTATTATTGGTGATAGTATGGCAGTGAAAACTTAAGGAAATATTAAGGCGTGTTCTCGAAATTCGGAAAACTTCAGAAAAGCCATGTAATACAAGCGGTTAGATATGAGAAAAGTACTATTTTCTTATTTAACTTTACCAGCTCAAGTATTTGTTTAAGTGATATTCCACTACTGATGCTCTTTATTGTTGTTTCTTAATTACTTCAATCAATTCACGATTAGCTTTTTCTAAGGCCTCGAAACGCTCAGATAAAGTTTGGAATTTGTCTTTGACTTCGCGAACTGCTTTTTTCTGGTCACTGTCTTTCAACAAAAAAGCAGCAAAATTCGCCGCGACAATGGAAACCAATCCGACACCGAGCAACATTAAAAAGCACGCAAAGATTCTCCCTGCTATCGTGTGCGGCACAACATCGCCATAACCAACTGTTGTTATTGTTTGAAATGCCCACCAAATACCATCCCAAGGAGGTCCGATGGAAGGATCAATATAACTTGCTGCCATACCACAAATCAATGTGATTATAAGAAAAGCGAGTAACGTTGTTCCAAAACGATTAACGCGCAGAATGCGATAAACATAATGAAATTGTACCGAAGCCAATCGTAAAATAATAATCAATCTTAACGATCTAAAAAATGCGACGTAAGAAGAATCATTTGAGAAAATAAGTGGAAAAGCAAACACAATAATAACCAAATTCAACCAATTTTCGTGAAGATATCGTTCTTTGTTTTTGACAAGACAAGTTAATGTGAACGTCTCAAGTGCAAATGAAAACCAAATAATCCAATCAATCACCGCCATAGTATCAAGGGATAATTTACCGGTTCTTTGTAAATACCATTGAATTGGCAACCACAGCAAGATAAACACCAACACGGTATCGAAAAAATAAGACCATTTAATCGCCAGAGGATTTTCTCTGCGACTAACGCCACGCACCCCTAATAATTGTCGAATTTTAACCATGATTGTTTTCGTCTATTTTTAATGCTTTTTCGTAAAAAACATTTTTCTTTTTACCCGTAATCTTCGCTGCTAAATGAGAAGCTTGCTTCACCGACAATTCAGATAACAACACATTCAATACATGCAAATCATCCTCAGACAATTCTTTTTCTTTTTTCTCTGCACTGCCTGCAACCAACACAACAAACTCTCCTTTTTGTTTCTCTGGATTTTCTGAAAACCAATCGATGATTGATTGCAATTGTCCCGCACGAATCGATTCAAACCGTTTTGTTAATTCTCGCGCGACAACAATCTCTCGATCTCCACCAAAAACTTCTAACAAACTATTCAACATGACCATCACACGATGCGGCGACTCATAAAATATCATCGTGCGCGTTTCGTTTATCAATTTTTCTAAAGCTTTCTTTCGTGCATACTCTTTAGCCGGCAGAAATCCTTCAAACGTAAAATGGTCTGAGGGCAAACCTGAAACACTTAACGCGGAAATAATTGCACTTACGCCAGGAATTGGAACCACTTGAATATCGAGCTTAACCGCTTCACGCACCAATCTATAACCTGGATCGCTAATAAGCGGCGTTCCTGCATCGGAAATTAATGCAATGGACTTTCCTTGCTGCAACTTATCGATCAATGTTTTGTATTTTACTTTTTCATTATGTTCGTGCAATGAGAACATCGGTGTATCAATATCATAATGTTGCAATAATTTTCCACTGTGGCGCGTATCTTCCGCCGCAATCAAATCAACATTTTTTAATGTTTCGACTGCACGAAAAGTTATGTCGGCAAGATTACCGATTGGCGTTGCAACGATGTAGAGGCTTCCGATCAAAATACCACCCCAATTGCTTCTTGCAAACATTGCACGGGTATAATTTTTAAATTGCCCATTGGTTTTTTCGGCGCATTGGCTTTCGGGACAATTGCCACTTTAAATCCATGTTTTTCTGCTTCACGTAAACGCTCTTGACCACTTTGTACAGGGCGAATTTCACCTGACAAACCAACCTCACCAAACACAACTAAATCAGACGGCAAAGGTTTATTTTTTAAACTCGATATAACCGCGAGCTGAATCGACAAATCAATTGCGGTTTCAACTACGCGCACACCACCCACCACATTTATAAAAACATCTTGATCATAAGTCGGCACACCACCGTGACGGTGCAACACTGCCAACAATATCGCCAATCGATTTTGATCTAAGCCAACAGCAACGCGACGTGGATTTCCCAAATGAGATTCATCAACTAACGCTTGCACTTCAACAAGTAACGGCCTACTACCTTCCCAAGTCACCATCACAACACTGCCCGAAGATGGCTTTTCATGTCGCGATAAAAAAATCGCAGACGGATTGCTCACTTCTTTCAAACCGCCATCGGTCATTGCAAAAATACCGACTTCATTTACTGCGCCAAAACGATTTTTTACTGCACGCACAATGCGATATCGACTATCACTATCACCTTCAAAATATAACACGCAATCGACCATATGTTCTAACACGCGCGGACCTGCGATCGCGCCATCCTTTGTCACGTGGCCCACAATAAATAATGCTGTACCTGTTTGTTTAGCATATTGCACAAGCTGCGAAGCACTCTCTCGCACTTGGCTCACTGATCCTGGCGCCGATTGCACCATGTCGGTAAACATGGTTTGAATGGAATCTATGACAATTACTGCTGGCCTTTCTTTTTGTGCAGCTAGTAAAATACTTTCGATTTTCGTATCAGCTAATAATTTTAAATGTTTTTCAGGCAATCCTAATCGGCGTGCACGCAATGTCACTTGCTGTAACGACTCTTCACCCGTGACATAAAGACAGTGATTTTCTTCAGACAATTTACATAGCACTTGCAACAATAAAGTTGACTTACCAATACCTGGATCGCCGCCAAGCAAAACGACTGAGCCCGTGACTAAACCGCCACCAAGCACGCGATCAAGCTCTTGCGAATATGTCGCAGTGCGCGGCATCACTTCAAGCTCAACATCTGACATATTTGTTACGGCTTGTGAAATTTGACCAACATAACTACGAAAATTTTGATGTTTTGGCAAGTTTGAATTCGCCATGACTTCTTCGACTAACGTATTCCATTGCCCACAATCAAAACACTGACCGCCCCACTTAGGCGCTTGTGTCCCACATGATGAACAAACATAGACAGCTTTAGATTTTGACATCTGCTTCTCCTAACAAAATAGATCTCTCATTGTTTTTCGTTGAAAATAAAGCGCAGTGAGACAGAGTCGAGCGAGCCATTTCAGAGAAAAACAGTGAGAGATCTGTTTTGTTTGTGTATGGGAGAGTCGCGACTTACCCATACACAATTAAATATCTAATATCAGTTATTACGCATTCCTGCTGCTAACAACTTTCCACGTACCATCAGGTTTACGACATGCTGTACCATACATTTGCTGTGTCTTCCCTGCAACAGTTGCTGTCGTTGTATACTCACGACAATATTGCCCACTACGTCGTTTGAAAGTCTTAGTTGGCTTCACTCTGTAACGTGTGCGAGTATCAGGATTCCGCCAAGATTTTGAGCTGCCCGTTCGCGTGCCTTCAAGCGCTTGTTGCATTTCTAGCCGATCAGTTCTATCCATAGACTTACCAATCTGACCACCAATAAAGCCACCTAAAATTGCACCACCAACCGCAGCAACAATTTGACCCTGACCACTACCAAACTGACTACCAACTAGCCCACCAACAGCAGCACCCGTCAAAGTACCAACATCTTGTTTATTCATGTTTTGACATGCTGAAAGCGTTGCCGCTAAAAACACACAACCAATAATATAAAATAATCTTTTCATTCCAGTCCGTCCTCATAATTAACCGTACAATTGACAAATCTAACACAAAATCACTTAATTGTAATACAAGTTTCGCACATAAAACGAAACACACTTTACCCAAAGCGTATGACTTTTAAAAAACGCCCTCTAATTAACCTTATTAATAATTATAATAAATCAACAAGTTAGCGCAAATCAGCAATAGAGCCAGCAAATACTTTCTTTTTCTCGCGCTCATAATATCGAATTAAATCATCTATCACATCTTCATTAAAGTCATCAGTTTCAATCATATGCCTTCCATCGAGCTGAGTTGCCTTTGATAGATTGATTGGGGTCAAAGGATATTTTAAATATTTTTTTTCTTTACACTCTTCATATAGTTTTGTTCCGATGAGTGGTGTCGCTATCATCATGCCAGGATAAACAGAAAACTGTCGATATAAATCAAGCGAAAAATCGATTGTTTGTTTCATATCATTAATCGTCTCACCTGGAAAACCAATCACATAAAGTCCGCCTAAAGGGATGTTTAATTCTTTACACCATTTTGCAACCTTTGAAATAACGTTAAGATCAAGCTTCTTTTTAATGATATTGTCCAAGACTTTTTGATTTCCAGATTCAACAGCAATATTTAGATCCGTACAACCCGATTTTTTCATTTTTTCTAAAAGCGGATAATCCAACGTATCTGCCCTAACACCATTTGGCGTATCCCATTTGATATTGAATTTTCTTTCGATGATAGCATCTAGAATCTTCTCAAACCGATCTTTATCAAAACTTATATTATCATCTTCAAAATGAATGTTTGTTATTTTATAATTTTGAATCAAATGCTCAATATGCTTTATGATATACTCAACCGAATGTCCTCTAAATTTTTTACCCATATGGAGATGCACAGAACAAAAAACACAATCAAAAGGACAACCTCGACTTGTAATAACAGGGATATTTCGTTCGTGAATTGATGTTCTGTTTAAATATAAAAACGGATGCTTAATATATTTCTCAAAATCAATGGCGGAATAATCGGGAAATGGCAAACTATCGAGATTTGCAATGGTTTCTGTTTTATTTTCACAAACCGCATGATCTTTTCGAAAAACGATACCTTTAATTGACTCTAAGTCTTCAATTTTATTCTTTGCGAATTGATGAATGATATTGTAAAAAACAATTTCGCCCTCTCCCTTAACACACATATCAACGGTATTGTTATCGTCTAAAATCTGACGACCCTGAACGGTTGGGCAAGGACCACCCATAACAACTAAAGCATTTGGGCATATTTCTTTTGATAATCTAGAAATAAAAACAGCATTCTCTAATTGGCATGAAAAAGGGCATGTGATGCCTATAATATCAGGATTGAAAGAAGCTAATTTCTTTTTTAATAGCGCCAAATCACACGTATATTGTGTCACATCATTTTGCTCAGCATGCTCGGGCAATCCTTCAATGACACAATCAAATAACTTAATATCACAAATCGTTTTAACATAAGCAATAATACTCAAAAGACCCAGTAGAAAATAAGAACTGTAATCATCAGAGCCCTTGTAATATGTTTGTGGCGGATTGATTAAAAGCACTTTGGGAGTTTTCATTCTCGTGAAAGCTCCGTGTTGACAATAGATTCAATCAATGTTTTGCCATCTTTAGTTAACGAAATTGTTCGACTTGACTCATCAATCTCTGCTAACTCTCTCGCTTGTAAATTTCTAAATTTCCCTTGCCAATATTCATTAAACAATGAACTATTTGTGAAACGTGATTGATGAATCTCATCTGAAATCGGCTGGCAAGTTGAAAGCGCCATCTTAACAGATCTTTTTTCTTGTTCGAATAAATCAAATCCATTAACGCTAGCGAGCGGCAATTCTTGCTGAGACAATTTCGCAAAATAATTTTTTTTATCAATTTCTGTTATTGCTTGTGATCTTGTACAACTTGAGCTGCCACCTAAACCAATCGCGATTTCAACATATTGTTTGTCTTGATCAACCATTAAAGATTTCCATTTTTCAGAGGCATCACCTTTATTTGTAAAATACATCGTTGGATGTTCAAAATAGCCCGCTTTTTCTAAATGTTTAACAAGCACTTCTCGCATTTGATATTGCTCACCTAAACTTGGAAAATGACAACCATTTTCAATCAGCTTTTTACGATAGCTTGATTTTTGCCAAGCTGCTTCATGTGTGCCAGAAACACTCGTGCCCGACTCACTAAATGTTTTTAAATGCAACTTTGAACAAACGATTGCTGGAAAACTCATGTTAATCGCTGTCTGAATGTCGCGCTCAACTCCAGAGACTTTTTGATTCAACAAGCCATAAATTAAATCAATACTGATTCGATCAAAGTTACATTGTTTGAAATTCTTAACAAGACTTAAAATATCGTTTGAATCATGCGGACAATTACAAAAACCTAATATACCATCATCAAACGATTGAACACCAAAAGAGAGCTTTGTAAAACCATACTGCTTCAAACATCCAAGCAATTCTTTTGTCAATGTTTTTGGGTTTCCTTCAAATCTTAGCGTTGACTCGCTATTGAAACAAAAGTTTTCTTTATAAAAACTCACTAATTTTTCAATCTCTGGTACTGGCAATAAAGATGGCGTCCCGCCGAAAATATTAAATTCACCGATTGGCGTTGAAGATAATCTTGGGATTTTTTGCAACCATAATTTCGCTTCTGCTATATTAGCATCAACCCATTTCGAGGCAATTTTATGATGGCGGGCATTCATTAATTCAATGGGAAATTGACAATAATGACAACGAGATTCACAAAGCGGAATATTAGCCCAAAGATGAATTGGATTGTTCTCTTTAAGCTGTTCATTAACATCCGCCAAAAAAGCTTTTTGAGAATAATCCGTCATATTCCCAGGAAAAACATGCACACCAAATGCATCATGACAAACATATTTTAGCAAATGGAAATTCCGTTGATCTTTCAATATATCAATAATTGTCGGTCTTACATAATCGTGATCTATCGCATCAAGCGAAGCAATCGCTGATTGATGATTAAAATTATTGAGTGACATTTAAAAAACGCCTCCATTGGCAAAATAGTTATGCATCTCACCCGACTCGCGATCTTCGCAATAAAAATAAACAAATTTCTTAAATTCTCCCATATCATGTTTGTCGTCAATAGGTTTTAGGGGATCGGGAAGTTCCGGCGCAAAACCAATGTCTGGTGAAATCATTTCACGCATGCGCTCAAATAATTCATCACGAAACTCAAAATAAAGACGCGCACAAGGTGTTTTGTAAGCATGCATTGTTGAAAATTCTGTCATCTTCATTTCAGCTTTAATTTCATCAATACGCGCAGCAAGTCGCTCTGCAAACTCAGGCGTTAAGAAATCAATCACTTCTTGTTTTTCAAAAAATGCTGGGGTTAAAAATAAGGGTAAAATAATATTTTTTGGGACAAAATCCTTAATGGCAAACGAATATAACATATTTGCCTCATCTTCAGTTAAGTCATTTGTAGAAATAGCATCTTTTTTTTCAGGCCTAATATCTCGCATGACAATAATACCATCCTTACCATAAGCAAACCCTTGGATCGTTTCATCAAGCGCGCGCTCTAAACGCCTGGGATTAATCTCAACTTTTGAATCTTGACTGTAGACAATTTCTTCGCCCATTGCACGCATTCGAATACCAAAATCCCAATCATCGGACAAATGACAAACGAACTTACCATTTTGAAGCTGATAAAAAATTTCAATGCCACCAATTTTTTCATATTTCTCTCGCAAAACTGCAAATCCTTTTCCATCTGGAAAACTACCCATTAATGAAAATAAAACTTCTCGAGCATCCAAAATTCTTTTGACAATATTCCAAAGCCTTGGCCGAGCTGCAAAAGGTTCTTTCGGATAATAATATTGGCATACACCGATAGCTGCTTTTGATTTCTGCATTGTATTGTAAAGCTCGATTAGCCAGGACCTATCAAGGTTACAATCTGCATCCGCTCCAAAAATATAAAAAGGCCTGTTTATTTGATATTGATCGTCTCTTTCATAACTACGCTTTACTGCCAAGTCCATACCCGTTTTTCTCGCCCAAGCTACACCAGCCCGCTTCTCATCAACAACATAAACTTTTAATTCAGGATGGTCATGCGCGAAGGCATTTATAATTTCAACTGAATTATCCACACTATTATTGTTAACTAATATAACCTCATAAAGATGATGGTTGGCCGATTCTGTTTTTGTCTGTTGATCATAAAGCGCCTGAAGAACTGCCTCGAGATTTAACGCTTCATTATAAAATGGAATCACAACGCTTATTTCAGTTTCTTGATCCATCGGCTCTAACTTTAATACATCAATTGTCATCGCAGAATACTCCTCTGTATATACCCATCTCCAATGACAATGGGTACAGTTTCTTTATTTGTTCTTCTAAATTGCTAATTGAAAAATATTGATTTGCAATCTCAGTATTTTTCTTAACTACCGCATCTTGTTTTTCATTATCCAACAAAAAATCAAAGACTTCTTGATAAAACGCTTCTGAGCCTGTTATAAAATCATTTGCTTCATCAATTGCTAAAATAACACCTTCAACGCCCCTTTTTCCGTAAACTTCGTGATATCTTGAATAACTTGTTGCAACAAATGGCGTTTGACATGCAATTGCCTCTCCAATAGGGTTACCGTAACTTTCATAATCATATGATGTTAAAAAACAAGCCAAATTAGAACTCAACAACAAGTCTTTAATAGAATATTTTTTTGATTGCGGAAACAATAGCGAATCATCATATGGCAACAAACCATCTTCAAATATAATATATTCTTCAACATTTAATTCTTTACTCAGTCGCACCAATCGAGAAAACTCAGCTGAATTTTCATCTTTTTTTCCAGCAATAAATAGATAAACTTTTTTTGCAATATGATGTGCCTGGAAAAGTTTTATTAGCGCAGCCAACAAATGAATATCACGGTCAATACGCTTCGGAAAGATAATACGAGTATAGCGTGCTATCAGAACTGCATCATAAGGAATATTATAATCTCGACGAAAAGCATCATGAAAGGTTCTTGTTTGTTTTGTCTCAAGTGTAAAAGAGTTTGGCAAAATCGACAATTGAGCTTCAGGAGCCCATTTTTTCATTTGATTATAATCAGCTTCATGTAAAACGATATGTTGAATAAATTCCGACACCTTTGGCTTTGGTGTCTCTATGTATGGAAACTCGCCATACTTCTTAAGCAATGGCTCACTCGACCACATGGGATCATGATCCCGCCAGAAAACATACCGGCTTAAATTTTTCTCATTTCCATACTGCTCAATGGCTTTGTATAACGCTAATGTATAATGAATATTTTCTGGTAGCGTGCCATTTTCAACAACAACAAAACTAACATTTAATTCGCGCCAAGTATTTAAAATGCAACTAGCAATTGCTTCTATAATTTTTTCATTAGGCAGTGGAGCACGTGAATCGGATGAAAACGTCTCGTTAAAAAAATCACAGACAAACGCCTGATCGTATCCTTCAATAGCTTGCAACCCTTTAATTCGAGATAATTCAATCCAATCTGGAATGCACGAGCGATCTCTATCGGAATAAGGTTTAAAAAAATTCTCTTTATCTGCCTTAATTTCATAACCCAAATCAAGGAAAATTTTATAGCCATTCTTATGAAAAATATCTGCGGTTTTTGAGAACTCGACAATAATGCCCGACATTGATACCGCATCAAAAGAAATACCAAATAGCACTTTTTCATTTTTTTTCATAGAACTTACTTAACTTTAGATTTTAAATAAATACCTGAAATGCACATATAACAGATACCCCGTGGCTTGGCCACAGGGTAATTCATTACAACTTAAAAGTGAGAATTACTTCAATTTAGCCGATTTGCCTTCAGCAAGTGAAACTTCCTCACCACGATGTGTAAAGCTAACACCCTTGCCTTTCATCAATTGATATTCAACTTCTTCGGGTTTCACTGTCACTTGTAACAAGTTTCCTTGGAATAAAACTTTAAATGTATATTGTTTCCATTGCTTCGGAACATATGGATTAAATGATAATTTTCCATCATACATACGCATGCCACCGAAACCATTAACAATACCCATCCACGTGCCAGCCATATTGGCCGCATGAATACCATCGCTCGTATTCTTTTGACCATTTTCTAAATCTAATCGTGCGGTTTGTGCAAAATAATCATAGGCTTTATCATGGTATCCAACTTCTGAAGCCAAAATACTGAATGAGCACATTGACAAAGAAGAATCATGAGTCGTAATTTTCTCATAGTAATCATAGTTACGTTTTTTATCTTCAATGTTAAATTTATTACCCAATGTAAACATCGTCAACAATGCATCGGCCTGCTTACAAATTTGATGACGATAAATCACAAGATAATGATAATGCATTAACAAAGGATGTTTATCCGCTGGAATTTCTTCAAGAGGCCAACGCGCTTTTTGTAAAAACCCATCATCTTGCTCATGAATTCTCAGTTTTTCATCATAAGGTAAATACATTTTATCAGCCGCTTTAATCCAGTCATCAATTTCAGCCGGATCAAGATCAATCTTATCAGATAGCTTTTCAAACTCAGTCTTATGGTCTTTCTGCATCAATCGAGCAATATAATAAGCATATTGCAAATTCATTTGCGCCATTGCATTGGTGTAGAAATTATTGTTAACAACTGCTGTATATTCATCAGGGCCAGTCACACAATCAATACAAAATTTATTATCTTTTTTCGGTGAATAATGTCCGACATCCACCCAAACCCGAGCCGTTTCAAACAACATTTCGGCGCCATTTTTTACCATGAAGTCCATATCATTCGTCACTTCGGTATATGTTTTCAACGCATAGACAATATCAGCATTAATGTGATACTGCGCAGAACCGCCCGGAAAGAATGGCGAACATTCATCACCATTAATCGTACGCCAAGAATAAAGTGCGCCACGTGGATGACCCATTTCACGCGCATGATTTCGTGATTGCGGTAAAATACCGTAACGATATTCTAAAAGGCTTCGGCAAATATCTGGTTTTGCATACAAGAATGCGGGGAACACGTAAGATTCTGTATCCCAGAAATAATGACCACCATATCCTTCACCCGTCACACCCTTTGACGCAATATTTGTTTTGCCATCTTTACCAACAGATTGCAATAAATGATAGCGATTGAAACGAATACCTTGTTGCAATCCAGGATCACCTTGAATTTCAACATCAGCACATTGCCAAAAATCATCTAAGTATTTTTCTTGCTCTTTTAAAAGAGCATCAAAACCCAATTTTTTACCTTCTGTAACCATTTCTTTTGCCAAATTAACTAAATCTTTTTTAGGATTTTGTTGTGACGTAAAATATGAAATATATTTTGTTAGTGTAAACTTTTCACCTTCTTTACCATTCACTAGATAATTTAAACGAATCTTCTGCTCTGGATCATCACTCGTATGAGAAGAATCAGCACCTTGCAAATCATTTTCCATCGCACAAGCAAGCGTAAATCCACTGTTTGTTGTCTCTTGGGTAATGGCTGCAAAAGTATCACTTTGCTGCTTTCTTTTAAGTGTTAATACTTGTCCTTGAGCTGCAGCGCCAAGACATTTTCTAGGATCATCGTCGGCTTGCTGGTTCATGACCTCACCATCTAAACCAGAAACAATCGTAATTTTTCCTGAAAAATTCATCGGTGTCACTTCAAATTGAATAGCCGCCAAATGTAATCGAGTCATCGGCACAAGACGCGTTATTTCGATTTGGACTTTTTTGCCTTTGGATGTTTGCCAAACGACTGTTCGCTTTGTAAAACCCTTTTGCATATCTAAAACACGTTCGTATTCCATAAGACCATCAGAAAACATATGAAACATTTCATCATCAACAAACAGTTTGATATAACGACTGTTCGTTACGTTTAGCATAGTTTGATTGGTTCTAGCGTAACCATAAGCATCTTCAGGATAACGAATCGGATCTGTTTCATAAAATCCATTCAAATATATACCATCAATCGTTTGGCTTTCTTCTCCTTGATAACCTTCTTCAAATGTTCCACGCATACCAACATAACCGTTTCCTAATGCAAAAACTGTTTCATTTTCGGCATTAATTTTTGGATTAAATTTTTCATCGACAATTGTCCAGGGTGTTTCTGGATATAACGGCTTAGACATAGACATCTCTCCTAATTATTAATGGTGTAAATACTCAAAAAACAAAAAACTCTTTTATAACAAAATAACAAAGTTTCATCCATGAAGAAAAAATCCGGGATAAATTTATTTATTCTGTTTGCTTGCATGACGTTTAATGGCCATAAAGTATGGTATCGTCAATATCAGAATAATAAACAAGGGCACGGCCGGAACTGCAATACCATGCGCAGCACCTAAAACTTTAAACATATAACCCATCACCGCGGCGCCAGCCATTCCACCAACCGCGGAAAAAATCACAATGATGCTGGATATTGGACTTTGAAAACGTTTTTCTGGAAATGAAGTCAACAGCACCGAACAAAAAGTCGGATATATCGGCGAAATCATAAAGCCAATTAATGGCAGCCAAAATGCCACTGTAGGCAAACCAGACCAAGTTGTAATTGTGTGCTGTGCTTGCGGCAACATTTTTATTGCAAACATACTGTAAGCCAGAATCAACAAACCAAACACAATACACGTAACAAGCACTTTGCAGTTATCTACAAATTTTAAAATCGCTGAAAAAAGCAAACGACCTATCGCCAATGATGCAGAAAATATACTAATCAATTCGATCGAAATAGAAGTATCAATATTTAAAAAATGATTATCAAATGTTGGTAACCATATCGTAAAACCATTCTCGATAAAAACATAGCATACTGTTATAACAATAAAGAACCACATAATTGGACTTGAAAATAGCGTTTTCAACAAACCTTTACTATGTTCAACAGGCGCACTATATTCTTTGGAGATTGTATGCCCGAGATCTTTTGGCGTTGTTAAATAAAAGATAATCGCAATTATTGTCAGAACAGCAATAATCCAAAACACGTAAGTCCAATTGCCAAAACCCTCAAAAATACCAAACAACCACGACATACTCAAAATACCAACCATAAAGAAACCTTCAAGCAAAGAAACAAAACTCGTATGTTCTTTTGAGTTTTTAGTAATACTTAAAACAGAAGCATATGTGGCAACCTTAATCAGCGAAAAACTAATACCAAGCAAGATGAAAAACAAGAAAGAAGTCACTATAGCAGGATAAACGCCCATCATCACACAAGCGACCAAAATACAAAGCAAACCAATCACAATAGACTTTCTTGGGCCCATTTTAGGAATAAGCGACGCTAAAATAAATGATGCAACCAAAATCGTGAAATCTTTCACCGGGGCAAATGCACTAATCACACCTTCAGACGCATGAAACTGATTGGACATTTGGATAACAAAGACGTTAACGCTGTTTAATAAAAGCGCGACAATAAAGTAATTAAAAATCAAAGAAATTTTGGCAGCTCGCATTCAAGTTATTCCTTATTCATATTTTAGATGTAGCATTATAACAAAAAAATGGTCAATTAAAAGCTTATACGAAATAATCCCAGAAACTGTAGTTGAGCACGAAGCAGACAGGGTTGCAAAAATCGACTGAAGACGATATGTTAGGCGTCCATTTTCGCAACCAATAAATATTAAAACTTTGCTACACACAAACTGATCAATAAAAAAACAAAGTATTCGCAAAGTCATCTTCCTACAAAGATGCGACCCAAATGGATGAAAAATATCTAAGGCCTATGCAAAAGAAGAAAAAACTGCAATTTATTCAACAAGCCTTCAATTGACCTAAAGGAAAAAAATGCCTAAAAGAACAAGCAGTTATACAGAACTGACAACTCAAACAAAAATCACCAAAAAAAAGCGTCGGCGTGAATTGAGAAAACAGCATATTTACGAGGCTCTCGAAAATATTGGCCATAAAATTGATAACTTTGAACGCAACATACCATCAGCAGAAGTGAAATTATTACATACCAGATCACAAAAAGAAAATACAATAGAAATTATCGATTTCATTTTAGCTTTCATCAACACAATCGACGCGTCAAAACTAGAAGCATTATCAGCTAAAATAAATGATTTTGACAACTTAAAAACTGTAATGCAAAAACTTCTTATTGAAATAAAGTATGATGACACACTGCAAAAAATCATGAGTGACAATTTACAGGCGGCCCTTGACACTGAATTATCAACATTATCATCTGTCATTGAATTACTTGAAGACATCGCAAAAGCCATACTGGAAGGCACTGAAAAAAACCGGGATGATCAAACTTACAAAGCAAGACTGATTAAAGGTATTTTGTTCGCAGCCAAATATATTTTTACCTGCTTATCAATTTCAGCCGTGATGCCATTGATTTATTATACACCCAAAGGTATAGAACAACTTTGGCAAGAAATATTCAACTCAACAGAGAGCAATAATTCCATCAACTTAGCCGGACAAATCGCTGGAATCTTAGCTGTTGCAAGCCTGGCTTTCTTTGTTGCTAATGGCAACAAACGATTTTTCGAACGTTTAATTCAAAGACATCGCAAAGTTCTTGGTATGCAGCCAATTTACAAAAACGCATCTCGCTTATTATATTTTCTCGTTGAGAAAATTATTGTCGGCGGTTATTCAGGTGTTGGTGCATTTTTATTTATGCAAACTTTTTTAAAAGATATTGCCAAAAAAGGTTATTTTTTTCATGCTAAAAGCCTCATTATAACTGGCGCACTGACTGCCAACCTGTTTGCTTCGTTAAACAATGCATCGATTATTTCTGCTTTTGTGCAAGATGCTCTTGGCGGTATTATGCCAAATCGTTTTGATTCGCTGGAAGATAAAATTCGATTTGCAAAAGATCAACAAATTAATGAACTATATCATTTAATTCAAGCCGAGGATAAATCCTATCTCTTTCGCTTATGGACACTTGTCAAAGCAACTGAAAAAACCAATGTCAAAAATTTACCGATCAAAATCTTATTAAGACAATCAACCAAAACTGTTTTTGCGGTTCTTGCCTATTTTGCCATGTTATCTTATCAATCTGCTGGCGAACAACTTGCAGAAGAAGTTTTATTAATATCAAACGGATTTATTCAAAAAGTCATGGGGCAACTTTTGCAACTCACAAATGTCGGCGTTGTCTGTGGTGTATTCTCAGAACTTTCAAACAAATTAATGAGCAACAGTAAAATGACTGCAAGAGAAAAACTTGGCTTGATCGCAGGCGCTGCTATTTCAATTATTCCTGCGATCGCAAACACAATGATGGCTTTTGAGTTATTAAGCAATGATGTAACGAGCACAGGCAGCTTAATTTTTCTTTTTGGCTGTGCCATACTTAATGGCAGCGCGAATTTACTTTTCTCTGCCTTTGGCGCGGGCAGTTTATTTGGTTCATCAAAATGTTGTAGTAGCACTGTAATATCTTTAACTTCACAGCAAAAACGTGGGGAATTACTTGATTTAATTAAACGAAGTCGCGAGCAAAACACTCAATCAAATAACCTTGGTAAAGCCGCGCTTGAACCACTTGCAAAGCGAAGCATTACCAATCAAATTCTCTGGCAAAAAATATCTGCTTGTTTCTTTAAGCCCGAAGAAAAAAATACATCAGAACTTGAATCAGGATTCCTGCTGGCTGGTGCGCCTGTACAAAAAATACCCGCAATTTGTGGGCAATAATTTGACCCAGATAGCACAATATCTGCGCAAAAATATAGCCAAAAACCTCAAAAAAAGTTTTTTATTTGCTTTTTTTCTATTATTTCTGGTTTTTTGTATGAAAAAAGATCATTTTTGGCTTAAAAAAATATAAATATGCTAAATTTTTCAAATTAATCCCCCCTCTTAAGCTTTTCTTAAGATTTCCTTAAGGTTTTGTATATATACTGTTGATCACAATATCGACACTTACAAAGATGTAATGTGTTTGATAATAATCATAACTATCCGAAAAGAGGAAAATATTATGCAATCACCTGAACACACAACAGAAAAAGACAGTTTAATTCCCAAATTAAGCAAATCACAACGCCGTCGCAAATTGCAACAAGATGAAGATGCTGCAATACGAACACTAATCGGAAACGTATCAAAAGATGCGAAAAAACAAGCAACAGACATGGAGGCACAACATAGCATCCTTTCAGTGACTCAAAAAGAAAAAGTAGAAATTATTAAAATCTTTATGGAAGTTTTCGATCGAATGAGCAAAGACGAAATAGATGGCCTGGCTAATACGATCACCGGCGGGAATATTAATTTACATGATTTTGTTAATCTGCTTCTTGACAAGCTAAAATCCAGTGATGAACTAAACCACATGATGAGCGATGCACTCAAAGCCAAGCTGGAAGATGGAACCGCTTTACAAGATTTAGAACCACTATTGGCACAGCTTAATGGTGTTGCCAAAGTTGTTTTACAAGGCAGAGACAAAACGGCCGCAGAGGGCTTCTGTCTATCGATGATAAAATGGATCTATGCGATCTCAGCAATTTCGTGTATTTTGCCTTTGCTTTATTACACGCCTGAAGGCATTTACCAAATAGCCGGGGATATGTTCAATATTGATAGCCCTACTCAAGAAACAAACTTAGTTGCCATAGGTTGGTCGATCGGCCTCATGGCTGTTGCAAGTCTTGCTTTCTTTGTTGTTGATGGTACAAAAAAATCGTTTGAATCACTGATTTCAAACTACAGAGAAGTTAACGGTTTGTTACCATTGAAAAAACGCCCAATGGCCATGTTAAAAAAAGTTGTCACTGAATTTGCCATTGTCGGCGGATGGTCTGGCCTAGGTGCATTTTTCTTCCTAAACACTTTTATAAGTACGGCAATAGAGTCAGGCAACGACAAATGGGGCACAAACATATCGTCCTATCTGGCAATGGCGCCAGCAGGTGTAGCGCTCTTTTTTGCTGCCATGAATAATGGCGGACGTATTTGTCGAGACTTATTAGGCGATATACAAGGCGGTATCGCACCAAATCGTTGTGATCACATGGAAGATGCGCTCACATTTCTTTCAGATAAGCAAATTCTTGATATATACAACGACGTCACCGCCATGCCTCGCAATGCTCTTAACGACGCTCAGGAAAAACTTAATATTTTACAAGTTCTAAAATTAGTAAAAACACTTGAAGAAAACGAACCGAACAGCATGCGAAGAAAAATTTTAATGAGGCAGCTTCTTAAATCGTCCTATGCCCCTTTTGCTGTTTTAGGTCAACTCTATTACTACCCTGCAGGAAAACAATTCGCCGAACAAGTGATAACATTTGCGCTGGGATTATTTTCTTTGAGTAATGACTTCATCCCAGGCGTGTTTCATACAATCTTGCAGAATACTCTTGCTATTGGCTTAACTGCGCTTAATTCTGGTGTGGCACAGATGGCTTTTAATGGCGTCATGAACAAAGCATTCAAAAACACACAAGAAGGCAGATCTTGGAAGCAATTGGCTGGCATGGGCTTTGGTTTTCTGCTATCGCTTGCACCAGGAGTTGCAACCACATTAATGTCTTACAACGTACTTCGTTCGGGCGATGCCATTGATGCCAACCCAACGTTAGACTTATTAATCTTCTATGGTTTCTGTTCGGCATTACACGGTGGTGTTGACATCTTATTTGCTGTTGAAGGCGCAGGAAGCTTGCTTGACTCCGCATGCTGTGGCAGCCAACAATCGAAAAAACAGGACAAAACGCCCAAGGAAATGCGCGATGAAATGTTAGACATGGTTAAGAACCTACGCGAAGCGCACAACGATGGCACGCCTGAAGTTAGAACAATGCTAGCACCATTTACTGACAGAAAGGTGAAAGACGCTGCTTTACTTGGGGCTGTAGGAAGTTTCTTTTGCTGCGGTAGTGATAAGAAAAATCAAAATAATGGAAAGAGTGAGGTTACGGTTACGGCTGAGGTTGAGGTTAAGATTGAGCGCCGCTTCACTCAATGACAGCTAGTGATGACATTGACTTGACCACTAAAAGGCCGTGGATGACTATCTGCGGCCTTTTTTGTTTTAAACTCAATCCGGCCTTGGTTCTTTTGGAAATGGGTTTTGTATACGGCTAGGTTTAGCAGAAACTTGCAGCGGAATATTATAAACTTCATTTGCCAAATCTTTATCTTTGCCTAACGTTGCCTTCAAATCTTTTTTCAAACCTAATGGCGATGCATCTACTACTCTAGCCAAAACATATTTTGCAATTGGCTTTACTGCTGCCTCTTTTATTAACAAATTAAAAATAGATTTTAGGTTGCCACTATCAAGCCTATTATTTTTCAACTGTGCTAAAAATATTTCCAAAGCAGCAGAGTTATTCAACAATGATCCAACCAACTGTTTGAGCCGAACACTGTTCATGTCTGGTTTAAGCGTGAGACCTATTAGCTCAGTAGGCTTTGGCGTGGTATCACCAGCAGCAGCACTCCCTTCACCCGCACCTTCAGCGCCTGATCCTTCTCCTGTACCTTCTTCGGAATCGTCTTTTTCATTTTCATCTTTCATGATTAACTCCAAAAAAATTGTTTTATATTTTAAAGTGGGACAGGTCGCGACCTGTCCCTACAAACAAAACAAATCACGCCTGATGTACTCGTCGCGCAATGCCACACAACAATTCATAAGAAATTGTGCCAGCACACGCTGCGATTCGTTCAACGGGCAAACCATCGCCCCATAACACAACTCGATCGCCTATCTTTGCCGCCGGATAATTTCTTAAATCAATGGCTAACATATCCATTGAAACTCTACCCGCTAAGCAACATTCGTGATTATCTACCAGTATAGGTGTCTTTTCTGAAGTTTGCCATGGATAACCATCGCCATAACCTAACGCGACAATACCAATTGGCATGTCCTCAGGACAAACAAACGCACTATCATAGCCAACCTCATCGCCTTTTTTACATTTCCGAATCGACATAATTTCCGACGATAAGGTCATAACAGGTTTTAAATTAAAATCAGCTGCACTTTTTCCAATGACAGGCGATACACCATAAAGCATCAAACCGGGTCGCACCCAATCAGCATAAGATTCTGGAAACGCTAAAATACCCGCTGAATTTGCTAAACTTCGCTCGCCTGAAAAATCCTTTGTGACTACGTTAAAACTTTCAATTTGATGTTTAGTTTTTGGATTTGTCGGATCATCCGCATCCGAAAAATGTGTCATCAAACGAATATCACGAACATTTTTCAGTTGACGTAATTCATTATAAACGGTTTTAACATCCCCCGGCAAAAAACCTAATCGATTCATGCCCGTGTTTACTTTCAACCAAACATTGATAGGGGAATTCAGATTAATGGCTTTTAATGTTTCAATTTGGCCCTGCTGATGAATCACAATTTCACAATTTATTCGCGAAATTTCATCCAATTCCATCGAGGTAAAAAAACCAACCATAATCACGATGGGTTTTTGGGTGATGCCTGAGCCACTAATAATCCTCGCTTCTTCAAGGCACGCAACGCCAAAAGCATCGGCTTCATTTAATAATTTTGTAATATGAGAAAGCCCATGACCATAGGCATTTGCTTTGACCATCGCTACAATTTTACTTTGCGGTGCAATTTCACGAACACGATGAAAGTTATGTAAAAGCGCGTCAGAATTGATATGCATGATCGCGCGGCGAGTCATTAAAACTCTCCTGAGCCATAATTATCTTGTGAAAAGTTTTCAAATCGTGTGTATTTGCCTAAGAAAGTTAAATGAATTTTTCCGATGGGACCATTTCTCTGTTTTGAAATAATGATTTCAGCTGTTCCTTTGTCAGGACTATTTTCATTGTAAACTTCATCGCGATAAATAAACAAAATGACATCTGCATCTTGTTCGATTGAACCCGAATCACGCAGGTCAGACATGACAGGACGTTTATCTGTTCGCGTTTCAAGACTGCGATTTAATTGCGATAAAGCCATGATTGGCACATTTAATTCTTTGGCAAGTGCTTTCAAATTTCGAGAAATTTCAGAAATTTCCATTGTGCGATTTTCTTTTGTGCCAGACACTTGCATCAATTGTAAATAATCGACCACAATCAACCCCAAATCACCATGCTCTTTTGCAATTCTTCTTGCTCGAGCTCGCATTTCAATTGGGCTTAATGCTGGCGTATCATCAATAAATAACGGCGCTTCAGATAACATACTGATTGCAGATGTCAAACGCGGCCAATCGTCATCTTCTAATTGCCCAGTTCGCACTTTGTGTTGATCAATTCTACCAAGCGACGACATCATTCTCATCGCGAGTGATTCACCTGGCATTTCCATACTAAAAACTAAAACAGGCTTTTTAGATTTTATCGCAGCAGTTTCAGCAACATTCATCGCAAACGCTGTCTTACCCATCGAAGGCCTACCTGCAACAATAATTAAATCAGAATCTTGAAAACCTGATGTTTTTTCATCTAAATCAGTAAAGCCAGTTGCAAGACCAGTGATGTGTTCTTTACTATGAAAGAGCGTGTCAATTCGCTCTGCCGCTTTCGCGAGCAACTCTTTAATATCCTGTGCACCACCACCGCGAGATTTCTTTTCTGAAATCTCAAATACTCGTCGTTCGGCTTCATCTAATATCTCAAGACTATCACGACCTTCAGGATGAAAAGCGACATCTGCAATATCGTGAGCAGCACTAATTAATTGACGTAAAACCGAACGCTCACGAACGATATCAGAATAAGCAGAAATATTTGCCGCACTTGGCGTGTTGTTGGCGAGCTCAAAAAGGTAGACTTCGCCACCTGCTTCTTCAAGATTATTTTGTGTTTTTAAACTATCTGAAACGGTTAATACATCAAACGGCTTATCTTTTCGCGCCAAATCCATCAACGAATTAAAAATTAAGCGATGATCATGACGATAGAAATCTTCATGAGAAATGCGATCGGCAATTTTATCCCACGATTGATTATCCAACATCAATCCACCCAGAACTGCCTGCTCAGCCTCAACCGAATGCGGCGGTATCTTCAACGCTTCGAGCGCTAAATCAGGTTTTTTATACGTGTTCATTTTTTTATCAGACATAATGGGGTGCATTCCTTTTCTAGAAGTTTGATTCTGGCGTATTCAGAAGCTCGTTGCAAGCTTAAAGTCAAAAGGTGTCATGCATAACCATACCAACCTTTCTACTACGAAAGAATGGTATGGT
>SDBS01001824.1_pt1 | contig 21483 bp, 18 predicted proteins | sample 2277091 | NCBI WGS metagenome assembly SDBS01 (sample SAMN10404972, study PRJNA504765) | marine sediment metagenome | isolation source: marine sediment core GS10_PC15, 163 cmbsf | place: Arctic Ocean: Southern Knipovich Ridge | collected 2010
GTTATAAGGTCTTTAACGCCAACTATACTATCTACAGCTCCAATACATTGTCCTACTAAAACTGCTGAATTCTCAAGATCTCCTTCATAAACTGCGTCATATGCGCGCATCTCATGCTTGACGTCTTCCATTGTTATTTTTTTTTCCATAGCAACTAATTCTTCTTTGCTCCCAACAAGATCTTTACTCATGCAATATTTATTTTTCCATAATCTTACTGGTCCAAGAACACCAGTTACTAATCTCGTATCTCCAGCTTTTGCAGGTGGAATGATTGATTTATAAGCCTCGTGAAATTCACTCTCATGCGTCGCGATAAATCGAGAACCCATCGCAATACCTCCTGCTCCCATCGCGATAGCTGCAGCGAGAGATTCTCCAGTAGCAAAACCTCCGCATCCAATTAAAGGCACATCAGGATATTTTTGCCTTACCTGTTGCAACAAGACCATCGTGCTTACTTTTTCGTATGATTGATGACCACCACCTTCAGAACCGGTGCAAACTAACCCATCAACATTTGCTGCAATACATTTATCAGCAAGCCACAATGCTGGGGCAACATGAAAGTGCTTGATATTTCCTATATCCCTTAATTTCTGAAAGGCTTTTGATTCTGGTAAAATCTTTGGAGAACCAGCACTGGTAACTGCATACACTACTTGTTCTCTCAATTTTGGATTTTTCATAATGAATTCTGGAATGGTTGTGATAAGATCCTTAATTTCACTCTCATTCCTTGAAGTCCTTAAATTAAAACCAAAGGGTTTATCTGTATGCTCTACTACATTTTCTAAGCTTCCTGTTACTGATTTATATTGGCTTACCTCAAGGCTTCCTCTAACAGATCCAGTATGACTGACTACTCCGAGCCCTCCAGCCTCACAGATAGCTACAGCTAGATCGTTGGTAAAAAATGGCCCCATTGGAGCCCCGACAATAGGTGTTTTAATACCTAACAATTTTGTAACATTTGTTTCAATAACCATTTTACATCATTTTTTTTTACTATTTCTATTACCTAATTTTTAAAATATTAAGAGTATGAATCGCTGAAGTTGGTGATAATACTAGGCACCAAAGGTAATCACTAAGTTTGTCCAGTAGATGACCAGTAATTATCACCAACAACTTTCAGCGAAAATTGGGTGAAAAAAATTTAGTTATTTTTGATTGAAAATGATCACTAGTATATAAAGTCAATCATTATCTATATTGTGGTGCCTATTTGTTGGTGTATAGTTATATTCTATTTATGATTTAAGATTGGTCAAATAATTCGAATCTTATAGATTAATGATACAAATAAGATTGATTCTTTAATTCCAGCTTAAATTTTATTATTGGAAGGACAGAGTTTAGCAAAAATATAAGGATTTAAATACTAAAATTGCTATTAATATATTAGGGCTACTATATTAATTATTTTAAGTTCGAAACCCTAATTGCTAACTTATAAAAATGATAGAACCAAATTCTAATCAAATTATTAAAAATTATTATAAGGGGACGATAGATTTACCCACAGCGCGTACTTTACTAAACTTTATTAAAGGTTACCCTCAATTTAGGCGGAGGCTTGATTCTGATGATATGAATTCGCTTAATAATCTGGAAAAGATTGAAATGCCCGATGAGGACTATTTCAACCTATTGGTAGACTTATTTTTAACCGAACGAAGGGAGCCAAGAGAAACTGCTGGTAAGTTACTATTTGAGAATTTTCCAGAGAGGAGTATCAAGCCTATTATTGAGTTCCTAAAAGACGATTTTTCAAGGTTTCCTTTCTTGTTAGTCCTTGTTTTTGATAAGCTATGGTACACTGAAAAGGAGGAGTGGAAAGATTTAAGAGGTAAGGTAGAAAATTTATTAAAAAAGAAAATTAATAGATTAATGGGCGAAGGGGTTATTCATGATGAAGCGGTTATTTTAGCTTTGTTAGAAAAATTTACAGACAAGAAATTTGAAAAACCAGTCTATGATCGGTTTGGTGAAATAAAAGGGGGTAGCTTAGCCCACTTTAAGCTTAATAGGAAGGGGCGAATTACAGTTCTTTATATGTGTCCTCATAGCGACCCAAGAAGATTATATTACATTCCTAAGGATATAGACCGTCTCGTATATCTTAAAGAACTTAGGATTGAAAACTTTTCATTAGAGATAATTCCAGCTTCTATTGGAACTCTTCATAATTTGAAACATCTTAATTTAAATTCTAACCACATTAAAGGGATTCCGGATTCAATCGGTAAGCTCAAAAACTTGAGGCATATTGATTTGAGTTATAACTGTATCAAAAAGATCCCTGAGTCAATAGGGCTGCTTAAAAATCTGAGATTTGCGGATTTAACATATAACCGTATCCGCAGGATCCCTGAATCAATAGGTCAGCTTAAAAAGCTAAAAATGCTCTATTTACAATTTAACGAGATAGAGAAAATACCAGACTCAATTGGTAAATTAGTATCTCTTAAGGAATTAAACCTTCATATGAATAAAATAGAAATAATCCCGAAATCGATGAGTAACTTAGTAAAACTTAATGTTCTGCTTCTGGATGGAAATAGAATTGAATCTATTCCAGAGGAGATTAAGAATTTGAAAAATTTAGAAAATTTAGGTTTTGGAAGAAATAATTTGGATAAGATTCCTGAATGGATTGGAAAACTTGGAAAACTAAGGAGTTTAGATTTTTCAAACAATGAGATAAAGGAGCTACCAGACTCCATAACGCAGCTTAAATCTTTAGAATTTTTAGATCTGAGAAATACTAAAATTATATCCATTCCGCGGGATTTTCATAACTTGACTTCATTGAGGAGAATTCATATTGAAAATCTTTTGATTTCAGAGCCAGATCGAGAACATATTGAGAAATTACTTAAAGATAATAGAATTAGAAATAAAGATAAAAAGAGACAGCCAAGATCTCTCTATTGTTAAATACGTTATTCAACTCTCGAAATATTAAGTTCTGAATTGATTTGGAGGAATAAAAAGGAGTTTGAAATCTAATTAGAAACTATGTGATTTATTTTCTCTTTTAGATGTATTGCTTTTTTATTTTCAGGTTCAGCGAAAATAATATCGTCGCATATCGCTAAGGCTTTATCGTAATACTGCTTATTTAGGTTCCCTAATTTTTGATAAATCTTATCGGACTTTTTATAACCTTCAAGCTCAAATAAGGTATTACCCACATCAATGGCATCAATATCTATTTCTTTTTTCACAAGGACTTTCTCTAAAGCATTGAGAGCTTTATCATATTTTTTCTCGTCTGAATATATAATTGCGAGGTTGTACCAAGCGTCAATACCTTTAGGAAATTTTTCTAAGATCAATTTCATGATATCCTTTTTGTACTTTGATTTCCCGACATTTGTAGATTGAAATGAATTAGAGACGCTGATTGCAATAAAATTTTTAGGTCCAATTGAGGTAAAAGCGTTATTAAAGAATTGATCGTTCCATTCCACATTTGAAATGTCAAACGCTTTATCAAGCTTATAATATTTTCCTGAACTCGTGGGTTCAAAAGATAGATGCGAGACCATTTCTTCATAATTTTTAAAGCTGTTAAAAAATTGACTCAATATTTTAAAAGCATTATCAACGTCATTTAGTTTATCGCATGCATATAATAAATTGTCTAAACCAATTCTATTCCCCTTATGTATATCTAAAGATTTTTTAGCAACCATTAGAGCAGAATTATAGTCGCCATTCAAATTATAAGTAGTTGCGAGTTGGTTTAGAATTGGAAGGTCGTCTGGATTATCATTCAGATGTAAGTTATATAATTGTATTGCTTTATTATATTTACCTTTTAAAGCAAACTTTTCAGCTTTTTTAACTATTTTATTCGTCATTTATAACTAACTCCAGAGTAATATGCATAATAAAGGATGATTCTAATATACTAATAGCAACTTATCTATTTAAATTTAAAATCTTTTCTTAATAAAAAATTATAAGAGAAATTTAAAAATTTAAAAAATTATTACCTTATGATAGACATGAATAAATCATTTGATAATGAAATTCTAGCTCAGGATTTAGAATATTGTATAAAAGCGTTTGAAAATGACAAATTCGGTTTGATGAACATTGCTGCTAATCGGTTAATGGAAAATAGCATATTTCTTGAAAATGAACAAGTATTACTTATTTCTGCAATTCTTAGGGATATTGCAAATGATTATATGGGCATTTATCAAAATAAAAGCGATATTTTCAATTCTGCTAAAGTATTAGGAAAGGAAACTATTGAATCTATCAGAACTAACTTTTACAATGGTATTAATTTAGAGAATTTATGGCAAGATTTTCAAGAATTTACGGAGAAGATTAATGAATTTCATAAAGATGAATTAGAATCCGAAGTGTATAAGAAAAATACGGACTTTACTAGCCTAATTTTTGAAAAAATATTAAAATTTTTAGAAGAAAATAAAGAAAGTCTAAAGAAATTAAATAACACTTTAATAAATGGTGTTTTAGGTTTAATGGTAAGAATTATGAAAAACCATTCTTGCACACTTAAAGAAAGTATGGTTTACTTATATTTTAAGCTCCTTGCCATTTTATACACATATGTTATTGAAAAAACCTTTCCAGAGAAAAAAATTGAAGATAAAGATTATGAAGAATATGTAGAAGTTCATATCGATTTTATTGTCAAATATTATCTTAAGGATGAGTTGGATTTTGAAGCTTATAATTCAGAACTGTGGAAAATTGGTAAGCAATTTAGAGAATTATATTTATTATTCAATCCACCAAAATTGGTAGCTCAAACTCAAATTTTAGAAGGAGTTCCATCACTTGTTCGAGTTCCTTTAACTCCTTCTAAAAAATTAGTAAAAAAGGAAAATTCGGAAAATTAAACATATTTAAGGGAAAAATGGAATCAAGCGAATATAACACGGATGCTTCATGGGATATTTTTAGAATTCTTCGCAATTTCAATAAAAATGATACATCAAATGAAAATTTATCTTTTGGTAGTGTTATTTCAGGAATATCTAATGTACCAGAAAAGGAAGCATCTTCAATAGGACATGAATTTTTAGTGACATCTCCACAAATCGATACCATTCCATTGAAGTTGAATTTGAAATTTAGTGTGGATGTTGAAAATATGATGATACGAGATTTAACATTCAGAAAGTTCATAAGTGAAATCGAGAGAAGTCTGAATGAATTCATTAAGCTTAATAATGTGAAATTGGATAACCGAATATCTTTTGAAGAAGATTGGGAAATTCCGGATTATAAAAAACTTGTACTCTCTTTAAATTTTAAGGGAATTTCTTTCAAACAAGAAATGTCGTTATGGAAAATGATAAATTCTATAACATATGAAAGAATTAAGTCTGTGATTTCTCATAGTACGAAAGAACAAATTAGAAGAATTAAAGATTTGAAAAAGAGCTTCTTCATTAAACTTGAAATGTGAGGGTAATTTGGCTAGAAAAATCTTTAATCCTGAAATATTCTTAGATATAGCAAAAGGAATAAATGAGAGTAACAATTTAGACGAACAAGGAAAATTTAGAACAGTAATTGGAAGAGCTTATTATGCTGCTTTTTTAACAACAAGAGAATACCTAAAAAGTCATAAAGCAAAAAAATTTAATAAGGAACGCCAACATCAAGATGTTCTTGATGCTCTCGATGAGTTTGAAGAATATTATCTGAAAAATATGTTAGATAAATTAAGAGATAATCGAGTTAATGCTGATTATTTCTTAAATGTCTTGATTGATATGAATTTATGTGAAAAGTGCTTAATTATTTCAGAGCAGATAATTAATTCAGTCGAAGGAATTTAAAAGCCACTTAGCATTAAATTAAAATTTTAAGAAGTGAAGATTTTTTGATAAATTTCAGAGAATTAGGTAATCCAGGAGAATTTTGGGAATATTTTGAAGAAATATCAAAAATTCCTCGATGTTCTGGTAACGAAGGCCAAATTAGAGCTTATGTAAAAAAAGAAGCTGAAAAATATAATTTTCAAACGCAGACTGATAAGGCGGGAAATTTATTAGTAAGTATTCCTCCTAAGAATGGTGGAAAATCAGTGGTTATTTTACAGAGCCATTTAGATATGGTTTGTGAAAAAAATGAAAACACTCTCCATGATTTTTCGAAAGACCCATTAAAGTTGAAAGTAATTGAAATCAAAGGAAAACAATGGATAACTGCTGAAGGAACTACACTGGGGGCAGATAATGCTGCAGGAATGGCTTATCAATTAACATTAATGAAAAAGATTTTTAGTGGAGAGTTAAAATTTGGTTCATTTGGATTGGATTTATTATTTACTGTTAAGGAAGAAGTTGGCTTAATAGGGGCATTCCAAATCGAAGAGAGTTTAATTCGTGGAAATACGCTAATCAATTTAGATAGTGGGAGAGATGATTCAATAACAATAGGTTGTGCTACCGGCCAGATGACCACTGTTAATGTCAAATTAGAAAATATCCAAATAAATCCTGAGGATGAGGAACTTGAAGCTATAAAAATACTAGTTACTGGATTAATAGGGGGGCATTCTGGAGCCGAGATCCACAGAGGTCGAGGAAATGCTATAAAACTAATGGCAAAAATATTGTGGAAGTTAAATGATAGATATTCGATTAATGTTCAATCTATCAATGGCGGAACAAGACATAACGCAATACCCCGAGAATCTAATTCAATGTTATATGTCAGAAAAAAGGATTTATCTGACATTATAGATTATGTGAACACTTTAGCAACAGAAATAAAGTCAGAATTTACCGGTGTTGATGATAACATTGAAATTTCAATTCAAAAATTAAACGATTTTGGAGATAATACTGTATTTTCAGAAGTATTTCAAAGTAAAATCCTTAGTATATTATATCTAATACCACATGGTCCAATTTCAATGCATCCCCATATTAAAGATTTAGTAAGAACATCTAATAATTTAGCAATAATAGAGACGAAAAAAAATCAATTAAAAATTTTAATAGGTTTACGGAGTTTTACCGGAATATTTAATATTGAAACATCTGAAAAAATATCCTCTCTATTTAAATTAGCTAATCTTAATGCTAGGGTGAAAATGCAGGGGAGTGATGGTGATTGGAAACCAGATTTCTCAACAAATTTACTTAAAATTGCTAAACAAGCCTACAAAGAGTTGTTTAACATGGAAGTTAGTGCTCAAGGACGTCATGTTGGATTAGAGCCCAAAGCATTCAAACTCAAGATTCCTGAACTAGAAGCAATATGTATCGGTCCTAATTTGAGTGGTGCTCATTCTCCAGATGAGCGATTAGACATTAAAAGCGTGGAGAAAATTTGGAAATTTCTAATACAACTACTAAACAAATTAACATAAAAGGAGCAGTTTATTATTTTTGAAACAAGAATCATATTATAGATTTTTTTGCCAAATCTCTATGTCATTTCGGGTATTTTAGCACCTTTCAATAAAAGCCACAAGGTAAGTGAAATTTCCGCGATGGTGGCAACCACGAGACCCAGAATAGCTATCGCTCCGTAGTCGGGAAAAAGAAAGTATGCCATGCTATCTAATAGATAGCCTAAAGCTCCACCAATTATCAACAAGACTCCGAGAATTCTGGGAAAGTAGCCCCATTTAAATACTAAATAACCTAGGACAATTAAATAAAGTGCAAAAAATACTTGTCCAATAAGATATACATAATTAAACGATAAAGGTTCAATAAAAAGAAACACCAGACTGATAGCAATAAAAATGGCTTGTATCAACCTAGAAATCGCTGCAAGCAACGAGAGGTTCTTGTTTACTGGTTTGAGTACGATATAAAGCGCCAGACCCGCCACAACATCACACGTAGTCATGATTACAAAGCTAGCAATCATGATGTGGAATAGCCACTGATTAGCCTTAATATTTTTGGCTGTTGCTGCTGCATCTCCCGGCACAATAAGGGTGGAGAGAACATAAAATGCGAAGAATCCCGCTATTATGATGATTAGATACGCGAATCCTGCGACTCTTGCAGCTTTGGGTTGTGATATATCGGCGCTTCGGTTTGTCATTTCAATTACTCCTAATTTGTTAGGTTTCGTTATTTTACTATTATTATATTTAATTATTATTTGTTTATTATTTATTATTTATTTTGTTTTTATGCTCTACAATTATTACTACATTTCCCTTTTTGTGCCCTTTGTCAACATATCTATGAGCTTCGACAATTTGTTCCAACGGATACTGTCTATCTATTACAGATTTTATCTTCCCCGCCTCAATAAGCTCATTGAAAAATATTAAATACTCGTTCTTTTCATTCGAATATCCCTTTTTAATTGTCACGAATTTCCCCTTCGGAGCTAGTGCTTTCTTGTAGTTAGGAGTGGGAATTTTTCCTACAGCATCAAAGATGAGATCATAAAGTTCTCCTCTTTCTGTAAAATCCTCTTTGGTGTAGTCAATAACGTTATCGGCTCCCAGAGATTTCACCATTTCTAAATTCGAGGTACTGCATACGCCGGTGACTTCTGTCCCATAGTACTTGGCAAGCTGTACTGCAAAAGTGCCATTACCTCCAGAAGCGCCATAAATGAGAACTTTTTGCCCACTCTGGATTTTTCCTTTTCTCAGAAAGTTATACGCAGTAGAACACCCAACTAGAACGGCGGCAGCTTCCCCATAGGTCATTTTGGTTGGTTTAATTGCCACCATCCCTGCCTTCCATTCTTCTGGCAGACACACGTACTCGGCATAAGCACCGGCTTTCAATGAGGTGGTAGAACCGTAAACTTGGTCACCTATCTTAAACGATTTTACATCCTTGCCAACTGCTTCAATTTCCCCGGCTAACTCAGTCCCTGGAATTCTTTTTTTTGGTTTTCTGAAACCAAGCAATAATCGCAACATGAGAGTAAAAAATTTGGAATCTGGGTGATAACCCTTTCGAAGCATCACGTCCCCTGCTGATACTGTAGTCGCATGTACTTTTACCAGTATTTCATTATCCTTGGGAGTAGGTTTTTCTACCTCTTTGAGCTGAAGAACATCCGGTGGTCCGTATTTTGGGCATACAATCGCTTTCATAAATTCATTTGGCATTTTACAACATTTCCAATATTTTTATTATTTGATCTTATTTTACGTATCATTTATATTTAAATATCGAAGTATTGCATAGAGCAAAATTTAAATTTTAAATTTTATAAAAGTTATTATTTAATTTAATGGATTTATGAAAATGTAAAAACTTGATTGAAATTATAAATATTAATGCATATTGAGGAGATCAAATGTGGAATATAAAAATATTATTATAGAAAAACGGGATGATGGTATTGCCATTGTAACATTAAATCGTCCAAAAAAGCTTAATGCTTTAACTACCGAATTGATGAGCGAAATTGAACACGTAACAGAGGAATTTCAATCTGATACAGAATCACGTGTTGTTATTTTTACAGGTGCGGGTAAACTTTTTAGTGCGGGAAGGGACTTAACCGAGCCCCCACTTCGTACTACAGTACTTGGAAGGCAAAGAGCCATGCAAAATGGGCCACGTATGATAAGAAAACTTTTTAACATGGAGCAAATTACTATTGCCGCTATCAATGGTGGTGCTTTAGGGGGGGGAGCATGTATAGCTGCCGCTCTCGATTTTCGTATTGGAGATGAAAAGTGCTATGTGGGATTTCCAGAGAGTAGATTAGGAATGAGTTTAAGTTGGACGGCTCTTCCACTAGTAGTACATTTAATAGGTCCTACCTATGCAAAGGAAATGGTCATTTTAGGTAAAAACAATGATGCACAAACACTTTTAAAATGGGGCTTCTTAAGTGAAATAGTTCCTAATGAGATATTGATCGATCGAGCTATTGAAATAGCAAGGGAATATGCCAATATGCCACCGATTCCAGCACAGATGATTAAGAAAAGTGTTAACAATATTAGTTCAGCATTGGATAATGCCATCATGCATATGGACATGGATCAATTAATGTTGACTCTGGGTACAAAAGACTTGGCAGAAGGGATTGCCGCTTTTTTCGGAAAACGTAAGGGTGAGTATAAAGGTAATTAAATCCGCTCTTAATCTTATGTTGTAACTTAAATTATAAGAGAGAAAAAAAAAGAGAAATTTTAATTAAGAATCATTAAGAATTGATTTGAGCAATTATTTTTATATATATTATTTTACTTCCGGTGCATTCATTCCTAAAATCTTGTATGCTTCTGTGAAGTCCAACATAACATCGATCTTGTATTTAAGACTTGGGAATCCGGCTGCCATGAATAAATCTTGTTCCGTGCCAAGCTTTAAAGCTTCTTTTACCTTTCCTTTTGCGACATCGGAAATACCTATTGCCAATATATTTCCATCTTCAGTAGAATGAACACCGATACCAAGAATTTTCTCAATTGATGGATCTGGAGGATTAACTTTTATCCATTCCATAAATTTTGTGGCCACCTTGCTGGCTTGATCAGGAGGAAACATAATTTTGTTAAAAATTAAGACCATAACTACCACCTCTATTTAGTTAATTTTAAAATTATTTAGATTTTTTAATATAAATTAGATTTCAGATGTGGTTAATAGGTATATTTGCGAAAATATAAGTATTTACTTTTTTGTAGACGTAAATGCATAGTAATCCGAATTGCAGCCAATTATTATAAAAAAGCATCCTTTAATAGATGAAGCAGATGCCATGAAAATCGCACAAGGTTAATATGTAAATAAAATCTAAAAAAAAAAATTATTCATACTTATTTTCCAATTTTTTTTTCTTCCATTATTTTGCTAATCCTAAATATTTTAGAGCATACTCTTATTAGAGCCCGAATCTGTATTAAAATTAACAAAAAAATTCTAAATAAAATCAGGTAAGAAATTAACTTGGAGAAGAAAATAAGAGGTGATAAAAATATGATTAAAAATTATGCTAGTTTCATTAAGAAACATTTAGGATATACTGATGAAGAAATGGAGGTTTGGTTGGAGAATCCACGAAACCAAGAGGCTATTCTAAAAGCGCCTGCCCTATTACAAAAAACAATCATCATCGAGGTTGTAGAATCACATGGGTGTAGTAGTCTGCATAAAATTGGTCAAAAATTCTATTTTGATGGCCCGGGAAATCTTCTAACTAAATTAAATCCTAGGAGAATTTGCATTTATGCTTTAAGTCAGATGGAGAGATTAATCTTTGCGGCTCAGGAGTTATTTTATGCTGGGATTGATCCAAATGAAATGAGGATCAAGCATGGAGGCTGCTTTGATGTAGGTCTAAAATGTGGTGGATGGGGTAGAATTGTTTTTGAGATTAAATTTGAAGATAGAAAAAAGGTTAGGTAAGAATTAGGAAAAAAAAAGGAGGGAAATATTGACTCAGATAATAAAAAAAAAGTATGTACAGAGGTATGAATGTGGCAAAATGTAAAATAACCGAACTGAGACATACGATAAATGAAGATTTTGCGATAGAATTTACTAAAGAAAAAGTAGATTTATGTCCTAAAAATACCGAGGGGCAAGAATATATATCTGTTGATGGAGCGAAACCCGAAAATTTTTGTGATTTTGCTTGGATTGATATCTATAAATATGTCTTTGCCCTATTATTCAAGGGTAATTTTAACATGTGGATGAAAGACTCAAGAACAGTTATTGCTTGCTGCCCAGATGGCATCAGACCGGTTTTTTATAAGATTGAAAGAATTGAAGATTAGGTCGATCTTATTTAAATACAATTAAATATGGACATTATTGCTTATTGGGATTTGGTTAATGATAAGATTTTAATTTTTTTAAATTAAAAAATATTGACTTAGAAAGCTCTCATTCAATTCTTATGGGTTTTTCTCTAACAATTACTATTATTGATATAATTATAATAATGGTGCCTATAAGGTGGTAAATAGTAAAAATCTCGCCTAAAAAAAAATAAGCAAACACTGCAATAATAATTGGTGTGGGCGCCACTAAAATAGTTGCTTTAGAGTAATCTATATTCGAAAAAGTTTTATACCAGCAGAATAATCCTATTCCATGAATAAGACCTATAGCTAAAAAGTATAATAAGTTTATCGGGTCGTAAAATAACTTCACATTCTCAATTGGAAAGAAAAGGAAGTAAGTAGATATTAAAATAATCCCTCCTAGACTACTTCTTATAAAAACTATGAATAGTGGCGTTGCTTCCTTTTTGTCAAATATCTCTTTTTTAGTTTGGGTGTGCGCTAAAGTCCAAATTGTCCCGAGGATAAGTAATATTAAAACTCCAATAATTATTTCATTGTTTAAATTAAAGAAGTCAAAAGAAAATTGAGAGACTGCTATAAACAAGCCGATAAAGAGGATGATCGAAAAAAGTATTTGCTTTTTGGTAATCTTTTCATGCAATACGATAAAACCAAAAAGAATTGCAAAAATAATCCTTGTTTTTTGAGCTAAGGCACCATTAATAGCCCCCGCTAATTCATAACCCAAAATTAGAAAAATTCTCCCAACTCCAAACACAATTCCAAGAAATATAAAAAATTTTTTATGTTTTTTCCAACCGTGAAGAAGTAACTCATTACAGTCTTTAGAGCTAGGATTATTTCTTATTCTTTTTTTAATAATTTTTCTTTCTAAAAGGACTAAGGGTAAAAAAATTATGCTTACGATGATAAAGGTCATTGCGGCAAAGATATATGGATCAATGACTTGTGGTCTAGATATAATAACGATTGGCGTCATACTCACTATAACTACTGTAATTATCGCGTAAAGGAGTCCTTTCCTTAAATTTTCATCTTCCAAGGTATTAATGAAAACGAGGAGAAAAATAAAAATTTTTAGAAATTTGTGAATAAAAATATAAAAAATAATATTGTTTGAGTACTTCTAAGCAATTAAAAAGTAAATCCTTCTGGTAATTCTGATTCATTAGTTCCCTCAACAACAAATCTTAGATCAGTAATGGTATAAGTAGGTGATTTGGTATTAAAGATAGGAATTATTATTTTATCCATTTCTGGTTCTCCAACTGCTAATACGCTCATTAAGATAGTAACTACCCCATCAAATTCCACGTTAATGAACTTGATCGGTTTAGGAAGAGAATTGAATGCACCAGCTCTATGTGTAATTATATAGGAGTGAATGGTTGCTGAATTTTTTGCAATATCTGTCATATCAATTACCGTATTTTTTCTTAAACAATCCGGACAATATATTCGGAAAGGTTGGTATATTGATCCCTTTGTTTCGCATTTATCATTATCACATCGGGTTGCCATGAGTTTTCTTTTACTAAGCCCTTCGAAAAAGGGAGCCTCTCCACCGTAAGAGTGCATATATGTCATGTCTCGAGGATTAGTTATACCAGCTAGTTTCCCTGTATCTTTGTTAAATATTGGTTGATTGGCTTCTGGAATGTGGAATACTCCTTTTGGTTTATATCTCTTATTAATTACATCAACAAAACCTTTTTCTTCTTCTATTTTTGGCATTTTTTAGTCCTCCTTTAGTAAATTATTTGGATCCATTAAAATCGTTGATGTGACATGCGACCCTACCCCTGCATGGCTTATTGCTAAGCCTCGCTTTGCACCCTTTACTTGTAAACTAGTCCAGTCATCTGGTTTTGTTCGTCCAAATGCCTCCCATTTTTCATTGGGTTCATGAATTTCATCCCAGCGATTCCAAATATGATAGCCAATCTCGGCTATTTGCATAAGCCCTGTTGCGCCTACGGCATGCATACAACCAATTAAACCCCCGCAAAGGTTGCTTGGCAATTTCCCCTGTTTTTTAGTGTGGGGATTAATTAAATATGCATCACCCGATTCAATATAATCACGCCCTTCTCCATAAGGACGGAGCCCTACATCTTCATAAGATTGAATGTCACTAATAGTAAATGCATCATGAAGTTCAATTACGTCAAGATCTTCAATAGGATCTACAACTCCTGCCATTCTATATGCATAATAGGCAGACATTCGTGCTGCTAAGAATCCAGTAAAGCCTGGATACCGATTAGCTCCCGGAAATCTATTATTTAAATCATTATATTGATCCGGTCTTTCATTAGGTAATAGTGGAATTTTCATACTTCGTCTATCAGCTACTCTTAAAGAGTGACTCCCCGCAGCAATATAAATTCGTAATGGTTTATCAGTGATTTCGTAAGCTGTTTTTTCATCACAAACTACACCACATGCAGACCCTACACTCATCAAACAACAATCTAATGCTCGAAGGGGGAAAGCTACAATTGGAGAATTTTTAACATCTTCTATAGTAATTTTCATAGGACCCTGAGCATGTGGATTCATTCTTGCATATCCACGATTCTTTACCGCTATTTCTGCCATAGTATCTCTAAAAGAATCCTCTTCCTTACCAAAAATCTTCCAGTATCTTTGGGCCATAACAGCATAATAACCGGTATAAATGTGACCTAATGGAGTCTCCCAATCCTTATCTGCTGCGGCTGAGATAAGATGGTTACCTTCATCGGTAGGAACCTCATCCATACGTTCCCATCCTAAAGCTAAAGCACAATCACTATATCCTGAGGCTACGGTTTTTACAGCCTCCCACATAGTTGACCCTCCTGTTGCCCCACCAGTCTTCACACCAATATTTCCTAATGGATCTAGACCGAGTCTATCGTGAATGACAGCCTCTCCTAAAAGCTGATCCCCAAAATGATCAGCAAAATGTCCATAATAACATGTATGGATAAAGCCTTTTAATTCAGAAGGAGTCATATTTACAAAATCAGCAGCAGCAGTGAAAGCTTGAATACAAAGCTCTTCTGTCCGTGTCTCTGGAAAGGCTCGGTCAAATTTTGACATTCCCACAGTGACTAAATAGACGGGACGCATCAATTTCGGGATTTTTAACTGTTTTTCAGTAAATGTTATCATTATTTTTCATACTCAATTTTTAGTTTGTTTGATTTAAAATGATCAAACTTAGTATCATAAACTTATTTATGTTTCAATATATGATTCTGTAATTTGATCTAATTTTTAAAAAAATAATATGGTAAAAAAAGAGAATTAATAAATTTATAGCTTAAGTTCTTGCAACTTCTTTACATTTGCTTCTGCTAATTCTGGTGTTATTTTATATAGTTTCCAGAATAGTATGACGCCGATCGCCATAATAATCATCGGAAATACTGACACTTGAAGTCGGAGACCCATAAGTTCTGAAGGATCAGTTGAACCAGAATGATAACCAGTAGATACTGCAACTATCCAAAATACTATCGCGCGGACTGCAATACCAATCCGGGAAAAAAACACCCAAATACCCTTATAGAGCCCTTCTTTTCGTTTACCTGTTTCAATAGTTGCATTATCTACCACATCAGAAAAGAGAGGGATAGTCATACTAATAATAGCGCCATCTACAAAGCCTGCTATAAAGAAAATTATAGCAACTAGGACTAAACCTTCGGGTCCTGTTGGTACAAATAAAAATGGAATACCCATGAGTCCAAGCAGAATAGCCCCTATTAGGGCAACTTTCTTTATTCCCCATCTAAAAGAAAGCTTATACCATATACCCGCACTTAATATTACAGCAACAACATAAAATAATACGATAGTCTCTCCGATTTTTGATAATAGTAAAATATCTTGGACAAAAAATGGTATTGAAGCCATTACAAGACCCATTGTAGAAGTGTATGCTACAAATAAAGCCATATATCCTACAAAATGTCTATCTTTCAATGACGCTGATAAACCTTTAAAGAAGGGATCTGGTAGTTCTTTATCAAGTCGAGATCGACGTTGTTTCATTTCATTATCTTCGCGTATTCCTGGAATCATTAATAACATGCAAACAAAGCCAACCAAAGCTATTATTATTGCCTGAATTCTCCAACCCTCATTCTGACCAAGAAATTCAATGGTTAGTACGGGAATTAAAACTCCTAGCATAACCCCAATAGTTTCAAGTACTGTGGTAATAAAACCTCCCCATTTCCTGTCTTTAGGATGTCTAAATTTATCAGGAAAAAGCCCTACTGCATTTATATCAAAAAGAGAAAAGATAGCATCATAAATACACAGGAATATTAATAACCATAAAAATAGTCCGAATTGACCAACTTCCTCTACCGAAGGGGGCATGTAAATAAATATAACAATAAAGACCCAAGGCATACCTATAAGGATAAAGGGAAATCTTTTTCCCCATTTTTCTGTAAAACGAGAGGATTTATCGCAAAAATGGCCCAATAGGGGGTCATTAAACATGTTAAACACCATGTAGAGAAGCATAGCAACAACATATAAACCTATATCTAATCCTGCTACACTGAGATAGAAGAAAGTCATTTGTTGAGAATACATTTGGCTCATCATTAACCCTGCAAGGTTTCCGAGTTGAAATGATGTAATAATTTTTTTAGGATATCTTTTTATATTATCATGAGAGCTGGTTTCATTTTCCAATTTGATCTTCCCTTATTTTTAATTTTTATTTTATTTATTATTTTAAGATTTAAAGGTAATATTTTATAAATTTTTACAATTAAAGATTATTTACCTTTAATATATATAATCTTTTTTGTATCTTTAATAAAGTAGAAAATTGGTGATTAATAATTGATAGAAAATGTAGGTCATTACTCGGGAAGTAAAAGACTGGATTCATCAACGCTTGAAGAACCTGATCTTGATACTGAACAAGTTAAAGAGAAATGGTTAGGGGGAAATAGAGAAATAAAAGTTGCCAGAAAAATTAGACGATGGAAAAACAAAATCTCTCAATCTGTGGATCCTGATATAGTCCAAGTTCATATGGTTGGGCAATCACATATAGATTGTGCTTGGATGTGGAGATTTGAACAAACTAGAAAGAAAGCTCAAGTTACTTTTAGAAAAGCAATAGTTCATGCTAAAATGTTCCCAGAAACATTTTGTTTTGCGTTAAGCGAGCCTCTCCTTTTAGAATGGATTAAGGAAGATGATCCTGAGCTGTTCGCCCAAATTCAAGAGTTTGTAAAAGTAGGTAATATAGAGCTTGTTGGTGGGGCATACGTGGAACCTGATTGCAATCTGCCATCTGGAGAAGCGATGGTGAGGCAACGGCTTTACGGTATGCGTTTCTTTCGAGATAATTTTGGAATTCTACCTATTGTGGAATGGTTTTTAGATTCCTTCGGTTACAATTTCGGTCTTCCCCAGATATTAAAAAAATCAGGAGCAAAATATTTTTGGACGAGTAAATTAACATGGAATATGGATACTACATTTCCATTTGTTAATTTTTGGTGGCAAGGACCGGATGGGTCCAAAATTTTGACATCAAACTTCCATATGGATACACACGGACTCGAAACTTGGGGAAAATTTGAAGTTGGAAGACATTTGCTAAAAGAAAATGGTATCAAAGTGTGGAATTACACATTAGATTATGGGAAATTAAAAGAACATATGAAGAATGAAATTTGTCCTCATGTAGGGGCTTTTTTTGGTGTTGGTGATGGAGGTCATGGACCAACTCATAAAGAAGTTGCCATAGCAAATGAGCTTGTGAAGAATAAATTATGTAAATGGAGTAGGGTAGGGACATTTTTTAAGGAAGTTGAGAAATACTCAGAATCGTTTCCAATTTGGAACGACGAGCTCTATTTAGAAAATCATAGAGGGTGTAATTCAAATCACGCGGAAGTTAAAAGACACAACCGAAAATATGAAAATACGATTGTTTCTTTAGAAACTCTTGCTCTATTAACCTCTTTAACAAACCCGGAATATAAATATCCTAAAGAACAACTTGAAAAATTGTGGAAAATTACCCTTAAAAATCAATTTCATGACGTTTTACCAGGGACTTCTATACCAGAAGTTTATGATGAAGTTTGGGATGATTGGAATGAACAAGATGCAAGTATTAGAAATGTTATTGAGAACATTGGGAATGCAACAACAGGCAGTCGAAAAATAGATCAAACTTTTGAAAGTACTGACTTATATCTTTATAATCCTGTAAGTTGGGACAGAAAATCAAGAATATTTATTCCAATAAATGTTTTTAAAAATCTTCCTGGTTTAGATGAAGAAGGGAAACCTAATTTTGCCAAACTTGAAATACTAAATGAAAATAATGAAGTATTCATATGTCAACCAATTTCAGCTGAAACTGATTATGGTTTAGATAGTATGCCAGCGGGATGGTGGACTGTTATTAATTTGAAACCATTATGTTTGACTCCGGCCAGATTAACGATTCAAAGTAATTCAAATAGTGAAGATTTAGGAAAAAGTGGGAATTTTAGTGCAACAGAGAACTCTTTATCCAGTGAAAAAGTAAATGTTAAAATTGATCATGATACTGGAGCGATAGTTGAGTTAATTGTTAATGAGATAAATAAGGGAAATAATTTGTTAAAAGGTAATTCTTCAAATTTAACTTATGGTTTTCTTGATGAGGGTACAACGTGGCCAGCATGGAATTTAGTGCGTCAATACTGGAATTATCCTATTGAGTTATCGAATGAAAAGGATATAAAGATAAAAGTTACAGAAATCGGGCCAATATTTGCCACAATAGAGATTAGTAGAATTTTAGGAATTAGCTCTGTAATTCAAAAAATATCATTATTTAGAGACTGTCCAGAAATTTATTTAGAGTATAATTCTGATTGGAAGCAAAAGAATATTATGCTTAAGATTTTATATAGCACATCCACTGATGCAGAAATTGCAATTGCTGATGGGTCTTATTGCGCAATTACATTTAAAACGAAACCAGAAACTTCATGTGATAAGGCACGCTATGAAAAAGTCTGCCATAAATATTTTGATATAAGCACTAACGACAAGAGGTGGGGATTAGCTCTTCTTAATGAAGGAAAATATGCGTTTGATGTAAACGGAGGGGATATTCGATTAACTTTACTCAGGGCTTGTCTCTATCCTCCACCGGCACCTGAGGCTTGGGCTAATTTAGAACGCTCAGAAAATGAAAAGTTATATGGTCATACGGTTCCAAAACATAGTGGGATTGGACCCTTTAGATGTAGATATGCTTTATTACCTCATAATGGAGGCATGTTGATGAATACTAACGGAACTCCAAATGTCATAGTAAAAAGAAAAGCAGAGGAATTTAATAATCCAGTTATGATAATCCCATTGTATAACTTACAGATAAATACAGAAGAGATTAACGCATCTAGTGAGCCCTTATTACAAATCTTAACACCTAATATTTATCTAGGGGCATTAAAATTAGACGAATGGGATAATACTAACAATATTATTGCTAGATTTGTAGAAGGTTCGGGAATTCCTTCAGTTGTTAAAATTAAATTAAATTCTAAATTATCAAATAAAATTTCTTCAATAAGTGCAGTTGATTTGCTAGAAAGAGAAATTATACATAAATTTGAATGGGATAGTGATACAGCAATCCTTTCCTTTGAAATAGGAAAATTTGAAATATCTACTTTTAAATTTAGAATTTAAAATTTTTTTAATTTTATACTACGAGGAATAATTGAAGATTATTATTAGATATCTAAAAATACTGAGACTCCCGCTGGTTAAATATCAAAATTCACTATATTCATAAATTCTTTTAAATATTTCGTGAATTTGAAAATGTATAACAATCTTAAAACGTATAATAATAAGACTTATACCGGAATGAAAGTAGGGAATTCTCATAATTGGAATTATAGAAATGCTCAATGGCATGAAACTAAAGAAGCTCCCGATATGTGGAGTTTTAATTTTAACGCTATGAAAACTAGACTTAAATCTGCTCCTAGTAATAGTGGAGCTGCAATCAAAACTAAATATCATTGGTATATAATAGCAGATCAAATTGCGACAAAAATTAACAGCAATTCTTATATGACTTCAATGAAGGGATTTAAATTTAAAGTGGGTCATAAAAGACCGTATTGGAAGACATTTAGCTATAATTATCCAGAACAGCCAGGATATAAAGAGCGGATAATTAAAATTTTATCCGATATACTCGATAAAATGAAGACTGGTCAATATAATTTTATCAATCCTTCAAAGTTTGATAAATTAACAAAACCAGTGTTATTATGACTTTTATGCCCATATTATCAAGATCGTTTCAAATTTATTGAAGCCACTAATTCTTATGAAATTATGAAAGATATAGAAATTTTTATAAGTTTTAACTGTTTTTTTCAAAGACACATAACCACTAAATATAAAATAAACTAGTTATTAAACATGGAAAATAAAGAACCTGAAATATTACATTCAAAAAAAAATATGGCTTCCTATGGATTTGGCAAATTCTTTGATGAATTTCTAAAAGTAGCTTTTGGAACACTCGTTTTTTTTTATTATGAAAGTGAACTTGGTTTGAATGTTTGGATAACTGCTTTAGGTTATGTTATTTTTGCTATATGGAATGCATTCAATGATCCTTTCCTTGGTTATTTAATTGATCGGCCTTTCAAATTTACTAAAAAATGGGGACGGCGATTTCCTTGGGTATTTATAGGAGGAATTCCTTGGTTGTTTTCTTATTATTTAATTTTTAATCCTCCTTCAGTAGATCCAAAAAGCGGAGCATGGATTTTATTTGGATGGCTCGTACTTACAACTTGTCTATTTGATACCTGTGCCTCTATTTATAATGTTAGCTTTTATTCAATATTTCCTGATAAATTTCGTTCTGATAACGAACGCAGAAAAGCCTCTGGAGTAAGTACGCTAGTAGGAACTGTTGGAGTAGCTTTAGGGGCAATAATTCCCCCTATTTTCATAACTTTTGGCAACTTACAGTCTTATACTGTTTCGGCAGGAGTGGTTATTATTGTTTGTATATTTGCATTATTTTTAGCTATCCCCGGTTGTCGTGAAGATCAGGAGAGAGTTGATAGCTTTCTTATGAAGTATGAGAAGGGAATGGAAAGGGAATCATTTTTTAAAACTTTAAAAACCAGCTTAAAACAAAAGAATTTTGTAGTATTCATTATAATGTATGTATTCTACCAATCAATGGCGTCATTATTGGGAGCATCTATTCCTTATCTTGTACGTTATGTATATAGAATGGAAGCAAGTGCGGTAGGCCTAGTAATGGTGGGATTTCTTTTAGGTTCATTTATATCAATCCCTCTTTGGATGTTTATTGCACAAAAAACGAATAATAACCGAAAAACAATTCGTAGTGCAGCTGTTGTAATAACCATCTTTACAACACCATTGTTCTTTATAGAAGACTATTTTATTCTCATAATCGCAACAACTCTATGGGGTATTGGTCTGGGAGGTTTTTGGGTGATGTTAGGCCCTATATTTGCTGATGTGATTGATGAATCTGTGGTTTCAACGGGAAAAAGACAAGAGGGGATCTATAATGGTATTTTAACTTTTTTCGCTCGGATGTCAATAATAATACAGGCTATTACCATTGCAATTGTTCACACTATGACTGGATTCGTAGAAGGAGCGGAAACACAATCTGCAAC
>SDBS01001825.1_pt1 | contig 21472 bp, 40 predicted proteins | sample 2277091 | NCBI WGS metagenome assembly SDBS01 (sample SAMN10404972, study PRJNA504765) | marine sediment metagenome | isolation source: marine sediment core GS10_PC15, 163 cmbsf | place: Arctic Ocean: Southern Knipovich Ridge | collected 2010
ATTCCCGGATATCTTTTATTGTATTCCTTTGTTTCTATTTGTAAGTATTCCTCGAATGTGTATCCAATGTAGTAATGTTTCCAAGCTTCCCATCCAGACCATATACGCTCAACTGGCTCGCGCGTGATGAATACTAACTGAAAGTCCTCAATGTTTCCAAATATCTTCTTAAACCTTTTATGTTGCTCTTCTATTGGAAGATAACACCATTCTCTCCTGCTTATCTTATCCTTAAAGTCCTTTTCATAAAAGCCTGATTGCATTGCTATAGGAAAATTATATTTAGTCTTTAGATATTCTAGTAGTGAGGTTGTACCGCATTTAGGAAAACCCCAGACAAGCATTCCCTTCATACCTTTTAGTATTATACCATTTTGTATATAACCATGTCCTAAATATAGTACATATGTCCTAAAATTATGACATACTTAAATAGTTAGATTTTACTCGTTTAGCTATGGATATGGAAGATGTCAGATTTCACTGCGATACAGAAATGGAATATATAGGAGTAAAGGATGGAGAGCACTGGTTTGAATGTACTATATGCCAAGAAAGAGAGGCAACAAAGCATCCAAACAAGCCTACTACAAGTCCTACAAAGATAGGAGATATTGATCACGACTTGGATCGTAATTACAGGTAGCCAATTAGTTTATATTCTCGGAATACATTACCAATAATACTGGCATTTTATTAATTAGGACCAAATGCCCGATTCGACAATGCCAGCGCGTAAAGGAATATACGCTTTGTCAGAACCCAAGCTGGGATGCTTGTAAAAACTCCCGTTTTATTAAACAGTCTCTCTAATAAAGATATAGGCTCGTTGTATGTTTATATTCCATCGAAGGTTAGTGAATTCATGCGAACTATACAGGTTCAAAAGGTCAAAGTAGTAAGGAAAAGACGGATTTATTCGTTTAGTGAAACCTGTCCTCGATGGGTTAAGCAAATACATCAGTCGAAAACAGAAGAAATGAAGTTCTATGACAATACCTCAATATTAGACCTAGCTGATTTTAAATACTGTATAGTTGGAGAAGCTCATGGATTTAACCGGGATTACACAAACCGAGGAACTAAGGATTATTGTGATAACTGTTATCATCAAGCCATAGTGTTAGCAAGTATTCTTACTGAAGGACCTAAGAAAAGAGAGCATATGGTAGATATATTCGTAAATCACTGGAATTCAAGACATGCCTAAAAAGTTATATAAGAAACAATGTCTTATGAAGTATAATGAGTACGGTTCTAATTGAGAAGATCAAGCAAAAAACAATAGATGAAATATTACCAGTATGGTCTCAGTACTTGAAGAATATAGATTACAGTCCTTTTGCAATGGGTGTCTCAAGCCAGAGATATAAATTCGAGGAAGATAATAACATAGAATATAAGAATACAGCAAAATGTATGATTGGAGAATTTCACGGATGGTCAGAAGGATATGGAATAGATGGAAACCCGGAATTTTGCCAAGAGTGTAGAGATATCTCGATGGGAGGAGATAGGAATGATCCACCTTCAATAATTAGGAGAATAATGACACCAAAAGGACGAGATGATTTGATAAGGGATATAGAAAGACACTATAATGAGGTGCATACACAAAGATGAGCTTTGACGAAAGTATGAGTGAAATGAATTATAACTTCCAAGGCAGGGATGGAAAGATACCTTTGAGGACTTGGAAATGTGATTGTGGTTCTTATGAAATGGGAGTTATCTGTGAGAAATGTAAATGCAAGTTTAAAGAGCATGATCACGAAATGATAGATTAATTCACGCGTGGGTTCTTATCGCTTATAAAGTTATCTGATAAACCGACTGAAATATCTGTTCGTAAAACATAATGTTAATATATACGTTCTATTAAGGCATGCGCATGGCAGAAACTAAAGAAGTTGCACAAGGACTAGCCGTATTAATACCCGGAACCTTAGGCTTAACTTACAGCACCATTCCAAAAGCAGTAACTGGCGACTTTACACTAGATGCATTCAGCATTCTAGTAGATGCAGTCAGTATTGGTCTATTTGTGATTGGTCTCAAGTTGACATCTCAAGCACTATCTGATTAGATAGACTAGGGAATCTCCAACTTAATTTTCTTTTTTTTTAACTAACCTAATACTGTTGTATACAATGAACAAACAAGCCTTTATATACCCCTATACCCTATGGTATAGTATGAAGTCAGATATTGAATACGCAACCTGCGAAAGTTGCAATAGGAAAATGCATGGAACCGGCTGTAAAGGTTTTTTGAGAATTAATGGCAAAAAGGTTCAAAGGTTAGCATATGGAGATAATGGTGAATATTGTGAAGGATTATGCCCAGATTGTGGTTGTAATGCTGGACAAAAACATCATTGGGGATGCGATAATGAGATATGTCCAAAGTGTCATGGTCAAACATTAGGTTGTGACTGTGGAGAGGATTACGCATTAGAAATAACCAGTACAAAGACAGAAATTGACTGGAAAGCATTAGCAAAAGATATGAAAAAGAAAGGCATTGCTGACTATTGTTTAGAAACAAAAAAGACTCCAAAATGGATAAAGTCAGCAGGAGATAAAAAATCCTTCTTTAAAGCACTGGAGGTAGTTTGTTAATGGAAAAATTCAGCACAAGACGAGTATGTAGAAAATGCCTTACTTTTGGAGACTGTGAGTTAGGTAGCAATGGTAAGCCAATGTGCTCAAATTGTATAAAAGAGTCAATTCCAGTAGTCAATCAAGAAACCTGTTCTCATATGATTAATTGGGGAGTTGTAAGTGGTTCATGTACAAAGTGCAAGAAATACTTTGAAATGGATCAAGCACTACAACCAAGCGAGGCAGAACTAGCAGCACAAAACGGAGTTAGTCCATACGCACGATACGAGGATGACAACTATTGAATAGGAAAAACAAATACTGTTACTTTATTAACGGTTCCACAGGACCATATATCGGATGTGGAATCATAGTACATAAGGTAAAAGGCTTGAGGACTATATGTAAAATACCATTGAATCCACAAGTAACTCTAATGAACAGTCCTGTAATATACTTTTCAAGAAGTGCAGGAATGAGAGTAGATCAGAAATGTCAAAGATGCTGGAGGTGTAAATAAATGGAAAAAGTAACATTTAGACTTTGGTATTGCAAAGCAAATAAGAGCACTGGTAAGCCTATAATGATTCAGGACCTAGAAAAAGGTGTAACGACTAGCACAGACTGTATTAACATGAAAAACGTTAATATTAGGATGGCTTTCAACAATTCTCATGGAAAAGCTAAATCGAGTGGAGCAACTACAATATTAGAGGTATATGAAGATGAGTAAGAGAAATCAAGTGGATATATACGTAAGACTCTATAAGGAAAGACTTAGAAGAAAGGTTCTACACAATTTCCACGAACTTGAGAAAATGAGAGATGATGAAGACTATCGTAATATTGAAGATCCTTCATATCATGAGGGATGGTATAACGGTAGGATTGAGTCTTATCGTATCATATTAGATACAATAAAGGAGGTGCAATAAATGAAAGATAATATATTTAAGATTCCAGCAGAGAATACCGAAATAAAGATAATTGGATGGGGAGTAATCACCATACACAAAGTAAGATATCCAAATATCGAAGGCACGAAAGAACTAGCTGTCCATTATACTGGCTTGAACGGTGGATGTGGATCTGTTGATTCGAAAGAGTTGAACTAAATGGATCAATGTCATAACTGTTTCTCTAAAGATATGAGAATACTCGAATCTCTTGTTGAAGATGGCTCAAAGAAATGGAGATATAAATGTAAATCTTGTAAGGTAGAGTATGAACTATGGGAGTTTTTAGATGAGTAAAATGCAGTGTAATCTATGTGAACAAGAGTTCGAAAAGGACGACCCTGATCTTTTTATAAGGATGCAAAGGCATGAGGAATGGCATAAACCCTCACCTACTGAACTAGAAAGTGGAAAACGTAGAAATACAACTATGGGAGATGTGGAATGGATAGCGAAAGATTAGCTTGCTTTGGAGTAATCTTTATAGTATTTGGTCTTTATTTACAATCATTCGGTGACTTTATGATACGCGTGATGGGAGCGATTATGATAATTTTCGGTTCTTTAATACTCGCGTTTATATTGGGAGCCTATCTAGGAAGAGGTAAGATAGAATATGATAAGTTATATAGGGGTAATTACAATGTATAGGGTAATTGGACAACCATTTACTGAGGATTCATATACTACTTGGAATAATAATAGGAGCAATAATCTTCGGTTCATTCAAAGTAGAAGAAATGGGAGGTATTAATCCTTGACTCACTTGAGCGAATTCAGTCCTATAATAAAGGAACCAACACAAGAGCATGCACAGAATGTTTTGGATTCAATAATTCCGGGAGATATAGATAATATGATTCCCGGGATATTCGAGAGGCTTGATAATCACGAGGCATCAGAAGATGTAGCAATAGATACACTTCCTAAGATATTCGATATAGTTGAAACCACTGTTCTACAAGATGGAGTAGATATGATATTTAATAACGGAATAGTCGATATGATAAGAGATTTGATAATAAATAATATAAATAGTATTATAGTACGAAGTGCTGAGTACCTTGGTATAGTATGAAAAATATAAGCGAAAGACCTAGAGATAAAGACGGAAACCCGATAAGCGAGGGAAAGGAGATAGACGCAATCCGGGACAGAGTTGAAAAGAAACAAATTAGCATGGCAAAGAGATCAAAATTAGCAAAAGAACTTAGCGAGATATATGAGGATAAAGATGGAAATATTTGTAATAAATGCCAGAATAGGCTACAAGGCGTGCTCGTAGGACAACCTGACATGAAAACAGACTGGATTATGGGAATACGCATATGTAATATATGCAAGATAGTAGAGGACTTTATTACTCATCCTGAAGCAGATAACGAAGAAGTAATTGAAGTTGGCACTGCTCTTAGGAAAAAGAGCGAAGATTACCTGAATAAATAACTTAAATATGCTTAAAAACTTCCTAGTATAATAGGTTGTATGGAGTGTGTAGGTAGTTGATAGTATGGCTAACAGGACCAAGCGGTTCTGGAAAGACCACTTTAGCAAAGGCTTTAAAGGAAAAGCTTAGAAATTGGGTCATTCTAGACGGCGATGAAATGCGTGATTCCATATCTGTAGGAGCAGGATTTTCCGAAAAGGAACGAACTGAACATAACCTAAGAGTCGCAAGACTAGCATCCACATTGGAGAAACAAGGATATAATATACTTGTTTCAGTGATAGCACCATTTAAAGAACTACGAGAAAAAGTTGATTTAATATGTAGTCCTAAATGGGTATGCCTTCCAGATCAACAGGAAGAGAAAACCTACAACAATCCATATGAAGTCCCCGATGATGCACTGATAGTAAAGGGAAAGACAGTTGAGGAGGAAATAGACTTCGTAATAGACAACTTAAACTTATTCAATGTTTACGTGTTTGGACTCCCAAGAAGTGGTACGTCGATGACTACACACATCTGCGAACTTCTGGGAGTGAACATGGTTTACACATCGGAGGATGAGGAGATTAAGAAACGAGGAGATAAGAATTATAAGAAAAACTTTGGAGAATATCACCCTAACAAAACCGGGTTTTATGAGGTAACAAAGAACTTCTTTACAAACTATGAGGAAATCCATGAAACACCTTTCTCTGGATGCAAAATGATAGTCCCGGTTCACGCACAAAGATTCGACGCTGTACTCCACACACCATGCAAGGTGATACTGACTTGGAGGGAACCAGAAGAAATCAGGCAATCACAGATGGCTTACTTTAGAAAAGGAAAAAACATTGATGTCGGAATAATAAGAACCCTATTAGTAGAAGAGAAACTAAAGCTAAAGAACAATAACATACCATTCCATGTAGCAGATTATAATAAATTGATAAAGAACCCAAAAGAGGAAGTAAAGGAAATAGCCAAGTTCCTACACGCGCCAAGACACATATGCGATGCTGTTGACTTTGTCAATCCAAAACAAAATAGATTCAAAAAGGAGGAGTTGGTAGATGGACTCTAAACCTAAAGTATTAAGAGAAGTACAGGAACTTCGAGGAGAGAATAGTAAAACATATGAAATGGATAACGGTCAGTTCCAACTAAGAGGATGGAAAGAAGCAATTCATTATAAAAATAAGCTTGGTCAGTTAAAAGAGATTGATACAAATATAGATATAGATACAGTAAAAAAAGCACCATACATGGCTCATTTAACTAAAGATAAGATAGGATTTACATTAAAGAGAAAAAACGATAAACAAGAAATAGAAATTAGATTAGAGAGATTAGGAGATAAAGAGATATCATATCAACTACCACTTATAGAGGGAAATACAGCATTTTATGAAGATGTAGATAAAGATATAGATATTATTATAGAGTTTAATAATTCTGGAGCAAGACTGTTTAGAATACTAAAAACACCAGATGCTGAAAGAAAAGCTATATTCCATATAAAGCAAGGAAAGAAGGGATTAAGAATATCACCAAAATTCTTTGGAACAGATGCAATGGGAAAACCACTTGATTTAAAGACCAAACCAATACTTGAAACAGATTATGAGGTATTTATTGAAGATGTATTCACAGGAAAGACTATCACAGTAGATGAAAAGACAAGAGTGAAAAGTTTAAGCGATGAAGTAACCTATCCTGTAAAAATTGACCCAGAGGTGAGAATATGGTTGTAGTAGATGTAGATTTATCAGCTGAACATGACGATGGAGTAGGATTTAGAACCGTTGCATATTATAACGTAGATGGGACAAATACAACTACAAGTTATGGTTATAACGCAATAACATATACAGATTATACACTATTCATGTATGAAACCTTTCTTAGAAACCCTACTGCTACTCCTACTTCGACAGTATTTTCTTCATTCCGTTTCCAGTCAAGAGTATTTTTCATATTCAAAGGAATAACTATACCAATTAGCTCTATTATTAACAGTGCAACTTTGTCGTTTAAGGTAGATACACAAAACGCAAACTATCAAACATTTACAGGTACGATTCTGGGAAGAAAGACAGCCAGTCCTACAGCATATACTACTTATAATAATCCAACTCCTTTATTCACAAAACCAGTAGCAGATGCTCAAGGAACCTTTACAGCCACTTATACAACCACAACATCACTACCATTAAAACAATCAGATGTAAAAGCAATAGTTCAAGAACTGGTAAATACATTCGACTATAACAACGATAACATGATGTTTATGGCACAGCAACCAACACTGAGAAACGTAGTTCCTCCAGCAACTGTATCACCTAATTTATCGGTAGATAATGGAGTAAATATTCCAGCGTATGAACAAGGTGACGATCCTTTAACTAACCTAATAATTAATTATACTCCATCTGGACAAGCATGCTTACCAGTATCTGACATATCTAACACTGGCGCATGGGAGGACGTAACTTTCGGAAATAATGATGGAGAACTTTGGAACGAACTGGATGATCCTCTTCAAGACTCTGATGGCGAAGGTAGTGCTGTAAGATCAATAGTCCCACCTTTAACATCAGACACATTCGAGGTAAAACTACAGAACGATTGCTTCGATCCAGTTGCCTCTAATGCTCATATAATAAGATGGACTGCAAGGGGAACAGGAAATCAGGTTAAAGTACAACTATTCCAAGGAGTAACGCTTATAGCAGAATCTCCTACAGTTGCATTGACAGAATTTTTCGTGGATAGAACATATGTATTAAGTGCAGGGGAGGCAGACTCCATAACAGATTATAGTGACCTTAGAATAAGGGTAGTTCCGAGCGTGGTTCCATAATGGTTTTAGTGGATATTGATATAAGTGCAGGAGATCAGGATGGAAATGTAAATAGATTTGCTTATACATATGTAATAGACTATGGGGGAACTACAGGAGGACAGTTAGAAATGTTCTTTGGAAGTGCAGGAAATCAACAGAGAGCCTTTCTTGGATTTGGAGGTATTACTATTCCACAAGGCTCTACTATAGATGATGCAACATTAAACTTGAGTGTATTAAGTAATGATGGTGGAACGAAGACAATGACAATACATGCTTCTAACACAAATAATCCAGCACTTCCTAACACAACTACTGGAGGGCAAAAAGTATTTACCGCATCAAAAATAGGAGCAACAGTTCAAACTACTGGTATAACTCAAACTACTGCAACTCCTATAGCTGTGGATGTACAAAGTATGGTTCAAGAACTTGTAGATAATTTCGATTATAATAATGAAAGGATGCTTTTCTCAGCTTCTACAACTACAAACAGACCAGTAATATTGGGAGATGCTTCAGCAGAACCAGCTTCTAACCTAACAATTAATTATACAGGACCTATTGCACCAAAAGACTTTACAATAGATGCTTTACTTAAGGCATTGGGAGCAAACGGCACATGCGAGGAGGAGGAAAAGGATGTTATATATGATAATCTAACACCAGTTTTCAATACTTTCGACAGAATAGGAGGACCTCTATCAACAATAGGTGGACCCCCACTTGGTGGTTCTCCAAACCCGGTTACGAGAATTGGATGGAGAATAGACGGACCAACGCTTGTCGGCAAGGACATTAAACTAATTCGAGTCAGTAGGATGAGATCCATTGATGGTCAGCCAAGTGGAAACTTATTCATGACAGTAAGAGATAAAAAAGATAAAATTAGAGTTATATCAAACATAATTAACGCAAATACAATTCCAATAAGCCCTCCAATAAGCATCAATTTCACGTTTGAAAGGACAATAAAATTACAAGAAGATGATAAAATTCTTATGGAGTTCGATAATTGTCTTAGCTGTCCCGGCGGTTTCGGTCCAGTCGATGTCAGTACATTATGGGGAGCATCTACAAGCTTGACAATTCCTACTGGAATGGTAGGTGTCAGGTATTTTCAAGGTTGGTGGCAATTAATAAATGGTACGCAGGGCACAGTTGGTTATGTAGAAAGATCATCTCCGGGTAACTACGCTAAATTTGATTTTAGTGCCGACCCTTCATTTATAGATAGTGCTCAAAGAGGATGCTTTTCTATTGACGTAATATTAAAGAAAACAAACAATGAGGGCTTTGCATTACACACAGATGACATGAGTGATGCAGGTAATTGGGTAACAAGTGATATAACAAACATAGACGTATCTGGAGGAGTAATTAACTGGGCAGCATTAAAGGATGGAACTAATGACACAATATCTCAGTTCTTCGCAGATACAACAATTCCCAGATTAGGAAGTCCAGTTGATGTGAAGGGATGGACAACTAGATGCAAGGTTACATTTAACACAGTAGGATTAGGAAGTAATGACAACTCATTTTATATTTCTGTGTCAAACAGAGACCGAAGCATAAACGCAACCGATATAACACCTTCTCAGAACGGTGCAGAGGACTCTTTAGGATGGAAGTTCTCAGTAGGATCTGGAGGACAGAAAATCATAGGATATTCAAAGATTCAATCTATAGTAGGAGTGGGATCTGGTTTTCCACCAGAAGAAATAGTGGAAATGAATACAGCATTAGCAACAGGAACCTTTTTCTTGGAATTTGAAAGAATTAATCGTACATTAGGAGCATGGAGAATTTACACCGATTCCTCATATACGACTCTTGTAGAAGAAAAACAAGGACCCATTGATCCAAGAATTATAGGAATAAGAGTAGGATCAACAGGAGCCCGAGGAATGTTATATTTCAAGGCTGGAAACGACGGAAACTTCGCAGCATCAGCCGAATCACTGGATGGTATTATTGATGACTTTTCTCTTAGACAGAATAGAACAGATGGATTGGCAGGTAACACCACTGTAACAGGTGCAGATGGTACGTTTGGACATAGAATAGATATAAAAATAAATCAAATTTTTGGAACAGGAGGAGCAGGTTTTCAGATAGATTCCATACTATTAAAGACTCAAGTAAAACCATTTACTGTAGATGCAAATATACTGTTTGCAAGAGCAGTAGGCATAGATGCTAAATTAGCTGTTCCAATAGATATAACATCAGTATTATTCACCACACCTGAGCCAGTAATCCCATTGGATACGTTCATCGTAGATGCCATTCTGGTAGGAACTAAAAAACCTTTCACAGTTGATGCCTTATTAATTATAGTTCCTAGCAGGCTTACTCTTGTGGATGCCTTTATACAAAAGGAGCTTACTAAACCATTCATAGTAGATGCGGTATTAAGGGCTCAACAAACAAAAATTCCTACAGTAGACGCAATATTACAAGCATTCGGACTTGTTGAATTATTTGAAGTAGATGGTTGTATATCGTTATCAACTGTTGTAGAATCGTTTTCAGTAGACTCGATATTAATAGTATCTCCAAGCGAACTTTCTCTCGTTGATTCCTTATTATCTCTAGAGCCGATGGAATTCACCTGCGCGGATGCTATATTACAAGCAAGTGGAGCAAACGGAGCATGTCCAGCAGGTGGAGAAGTTTTATCTACTGTATTAGACAATATAGATTCGTTCGATACTCAGGTTAATACTACACAAAGTTTCTTCAAGATAGGACAGAGATGGACTCCGACAACGAATGAAGTAGCCCTTCTTGAAAAAGGAATAACCAAGGTAACATTATGGCATGGTCACACGGGAGGCTCTGGAGAATTTAATACTTTTGTATGGCAGAACGCAACAACAGGAACATCAAGTGAAACTATCATAAGGGATGGAGGAACATTTTTCTTCTTTGGATCGAGTTCAGGTATTAATAAAAGGACAAGAACTCTTTTCGATGCGACTGGCACATTCACTGAGATATGGCTTCCGACAGCTGGAGTGGAATATGTAATAGGAATAGAAGAAGATTTCCCGGGAACTGCACAGACAAGAAAGACATCAGGCAATACCATTAACGGAAACTTTACCACAAGAGCATCGGCAGGAGTATGGACCAATACGGCAGGAGAGGACTGGACATTACAGCTAACCATTGAGCAGTCTGGTTTAGGTCAAGGAAACGGTAACTTCTGTCTAGGAGTTGATGGAAGGTTACAGTTAATACCTACACATCAATTTACTATAGATGCAATATTGGTAGTTACAAACACACAAAACTTTACTGTGGATGCACGACTCTTTTTATCACAGGCTTTAGGATTTACAACAGATGCATTATTGGATATACCGGGAGCAGATACTAAAAACTTTACAGTAGATTCAATAATAAAGGGAATAGAATCAGAAACATTCGAAGTAGATGCAGTATTAACTCCTTCATTCGTAACATTAGACTTTGCTGTTAATGCAATAGTAAATTTCCACCAGTCATTCGTAGTAGATGTAAGTGTAGCACAAGACACTGGCTTAGTGCGAGACATAGGAGATCTTATAGTAAGAGTATTATTTGAAGATGATGATTTAGGAGGATCAGGTCTTACTGGAAGGCAGGTAGTGGATAATATAGTAGCAATAACAACGGTTGAACTGCAATGGGGATTTACTGGAAAAAACAGTAGGATAAGAAGCTGGCTTAATACTTTGAAATTCCGTGGAGTAGTACAAGAAGATGGTAGTGATCCAGACTGGTATGAAACGATTTGGACCTTAGTATAGGCATAAATATAGACTGTTTGTTCAAAATTACAAACACAACTATATATTACCATTTATTATATGGTATGTATGAAATATGAAAATAGATCAATGGCAATGAGACACTTCGAACTCATACATAAGAGCTTCGAATGTAAATCCGACTTAAGTAAAAAGGAGGATAAGGTCTGGGAGTGCGAATATTGCGATGCAAAAGGCGAGCAAGAATGTGAGGAAGAATGTTATTGTGGAGATTGTCTTGACGGACATGAAGGCGACTGTGTTTGTGAAGGTTGCTGTGATAGAGGTATTGACCACTTAGAAGCTATGAGTGAGGCATATGACTAATATAAGCGAACTAGCTAATCCAAAATGCGAGGAATGTAATGGAGAAGGAATTGTCTGTTACGCGCGTGGGGATGACGGAGAGGACGATTTCTGTCAAGTATGTTTCCCAGACGGATTAGAGCCAGATGGAGATGATATAGATGACTAAACGTATTAATCGTGAAGATCTAAGTAAAATCACTGCAAAACGTGATAAAGCAATAATTGATCAAGTCAATGATTGGAATTTTGACTGGGATCATATCTGGATGCATCATAACTGGGAGGAAATATCACAAGTAATAACACAAAGGGTTTCACATGTTCTGGATAGAATAGGAGCTACAAAAGAAGGCTTACACTATGCAATGGAAATCGAAAGGAAACTTAACAAAAAATATCCATTCGATAACAGTAAAAAGAGAAACTTGAAACGACTTGCAATAAAGAAAGCATTAGTTGAAAAGGAAATAGAACATTGGGAGAATGTGAATATTGACTAATCCAGAATTAGATCAAGCAAAGGAACCACTTAAGAGGTTTATAATGAGAAATAGAAACCTTACTAACGACGAAAAAATAGAGGCTTATGGAATGTTACTTGATTGTGTGATAGGAGTAATAAAGGCAACAAACGCAACTAACTTAGAGATGGTAAAAGAGAGGTTTTGTAAATGAAGCAGAAAGTAGGCGATGGATATCATGGAAGATATCGTAAAGAAATGGCAGGTGGAGGAGGAAAAAACCGACATAGTGCTTATGAGGGAATTTTTTCTAAACTTAACTATAACGCGAAGAAAGGTAGTAGAAACATACCAAAATTCAGCTTCTTCGAGCCAGATAAGGATACTTGTAGAACTGGTACATGTAAGCTTTGTAGGACTAGAGTAAAGATATTATACACTAAAGATGGAAATAGACCATTCATGTTAAATATTGAGGATGGGGAGTATCATAAGAAATGGATAGGATCTGGAGGATGGCATTGCGTTATATCAAAATCTAAACCTATAGAAGAATCAGAAACATTAAAAAGACTTAGTGGAAAAAGAAAAATTCACAAGATAATAGAAAGCGAGGAAAATGCCTTTTATGTGGAGCCTGAAAATGGGTAATGTTAAATACTGTAATAAATGTTCTAAAATAATGACATTCATGCCTTATGAAATGGAATATGATCTCATAGCAAAAATGAGATGTGTTAAATGTGGGAGTGAACTGGATGTTTAAATACTGTAAGAAATGTATTGGAATACGTCAATTTAAACCTATTGAGAACAGTAATATAAGGCAATGTGATGTATGTGGAGGTGAAGAGTAGATGGTAGAATCATTAGGAGATCTAATAGTTGAGGCTTATAACGCTAACGAACGAAGGAATTATTACTTGGTTAAGAAAAAACTTAACCTTGCAATAAAGATGCTTGATAACGTAAATGGAATTCTAGACGGAATGAAGTCTAAACTAGACGATTATACGGAGAATAATACTCATGTCTAAAATCATGTGTGGAAGGTGTAACTCTCCCATGAGAATAGAACCTTTCAGGACCGAAAGAACAGACACGATCAGAAACGTATTCTGTACCAAGTGTGATTACTCGGTGAGGATATTAGTTGATTGATGTGTATAGCCTACTCGCTCTAGCAGGACTTGTAGGCATCCTTGTTTTTGCAGTAAGATATGACAGAAAAGGAGAATTCCCTATTGATATTATGAGGAAATATAAATGATAACAAAAATTACAACAGACAAAATGTGGCAATACAAAATAAGAGCTAAAATGGCTTGTGATCAAATAGAGGTAATGTGTAATGAAAAATACTCTCATATAATGGGTTGTTATCATTATTTTAATAGGGTTATAGACGCATGGGATGATGGAGATCCATATTTTAAGTTTGTCCGGGAAGAATGGAAATCAAGACAGAACATATATAAAGAGAAAACACTGGAGAATATACGGTGAGGGTTTGAAAGATAAAGAGATTTTGGAAGTGGTACAAAGAAATATTAATGAATTCAGGTCGAGACTAGGTCTTACACCAGTAGAGGTAACTTGGTCTAGGCATGGAAAAGGAATAGATATTAGGGTATTTATGAAATGATATTAACACTTGAACTTGAGTTCGAAGGAGATTTGGACCAAAGGAAATGGGAGCTTTTTCACATTTACATTAAGGATAGATTACAACCAAAGACCATAAGGAGCTGGAGAAAAAACGGCTGATCCAATGAGGCAAGCATTAGAGGAAACAGCTGTAGCAATGATCAACAAGATTTTAGACTATATGGATGAAAATAAACTAACAGAAATTTCCCGGGAATCATTGATATATATAAGAGATGAATTTAAAATGAAGTGTGATATGACTTGACAGTAGCCTTCAAAGTTGGAGACTGTGGAGTAAGACTAAAAGAAATACCAGAATCAAGTATAGATTGTATGGTTACAGATCCTCCTTATGGTTATTCGTTTATGGGAAAAGACTGGGATAAAGTGGTGATAGGACCAGAAATATGGAAGGAATGTTTAAGGGTTTTAAAACCGGGAGCATTCGCTTTTGTAATGTCTGCGCCTAGACAGGATGTACTTAGTAGAATGATGATTAATCTAGAGAATGCTGGATTTGAAACAGGATTCACTTCTATTTACTGGGCATATGCGACTGGTTTTCCTAAAGGAATGAATATGAGTAAGGCTATTGATAAGAGAGAAGGAAAAGAGCCAACAAAGATAAAGGAAAAAGATTATACAGGTCCTGAATTTGCTGATAAACAATTTAAAGAACAAGGATCAATGATGCAAACACATGAAACAGCGCCAAGAATACAGCAATGGGAAACAGAGCCAACTACAGAAAAAGCTAAGAAAATGGATGGTTCTTATGCTGGATATCAACCAAAGCCAGCTGTTGAGGTAATTATAGTATGCATGAAACCATTATCTGAGGGTAATTATGTAAATCAAGCTATGGAAAACAGAAAAGGAGTAACATGGTTAAACGATTGTAGGATACCTTATAGAGATAAAAAAGATATTGGAGATCCAGATAGAGGTAAAGGATATCCATTATTGGATGAGAAAAAAGGATGGAATCAAAATAATTTAGTAAATAATATTACTATTGGAGAAAAAGGTAGATATCCATCAAATCTCATAGCAAGCGATAGTGTTTTAGATATAGGTAAGGAAACAAAAAGTCCAAGCGGTACTGTAAATAGAAAGAAACGAGAAGGAAGTGTATTTACAGGGAGTTCATGTGGTTTTGATTCAGAAAATCAACATGAGTCAGGCTATGGAGATAAAGGAGATTTCTCAAGATATTTCGACTTGGATAAATGGGAGCCAGAAGGAAGATACCCTGCTAACCTTATAGTATCTGATGATGTTTTCAAAGACTTTCAAGATAAGGGAACCAAACCACATCCTCTCACATCAAAACCAGAAACAAACGAAAGGTCTAAAGAAAAGGGATGGGGAAGTATAGTACAACCAAAAAAAACAATAGGTAATTATGGAGATGCTGGTTCGTTCTCAAGATATTTCGATTTAGATAAATGGGCAGATGGACAGCAAGGAAAATATCCCTCCAATTTGTTAGTAAGCGATGAATCATTGAATGATGGTAAAGTACATAAAAGCGGTAAGATGGATCAGGATGTAGAAGGAAAACAGTTTAACACATATGGAAAAATGTATGACAGACATGTGAAATCTGAAGGAGGTTCTGGTACATTCTCAAGATTTTTCGATGTAGATCGATGGTGGGCTAACTTCATAGTCACTCCGAAAGCGAGTCAGGCTGAGAAAAACAAAGGATTAGATGGTTTTAAGGAAAAGGATAACGACAGAACAAACCAAAACTGGAAATGCAAGAAATGTGGAAAGTTCCAATTACAAGGCAAAGGTGATATATGTAAGTGTGAAAATCCTGACTGGGAAAGAGGTAAAAGTAGAAATAATCATCCAACTGTAAAACCACTTAAACTAATGTCTTATCTTATTACACTTGGTTCAAGACCAAACGATACTATATTAGATCCGTTTTCTGGTTCAGGTACAACTTGCCTCGCAGCCAATATATTAGGAAGAAATGCTATAGGAATTGAACTAAACCCGGAATATGCAAAAATAGCAAAGGCAAGACTGGAGGGATGGTATTGAAGAACTATTCGGATGATAATTGTATTTGCCGAGCAGAAACAATAGATAAAGAATGTCCTAGACATGGGAAATTGAGTAGGTTTAAATTACCTATAGGAGAAAAAGAAGAGCGATGATTCCGAAATATATGCCAAAACTAATACTAATGACGTTTGTAATGTTGACAGTAGGAATAGTAGGATATCAAGTTATGGTTCATCAGTTTGCATCAGGCGAGGAAGGAAATCACTATGTAGTAGAATTGCAAGACGGAATAGTTATACTTAGTAGTCTTACTGTTGAAAAACCACATCATTTAGTTGGAGAGGTTGTATATAGTAATGACGGAAGTACTTGCTGGGAAATTGAGGAAATGTTAGGAACTTTATACTACAAGATACAGGAGAACTGCGAAAATGTCTAAAATTACTGGAAAAGACCTTATAGCTAAGACTTTAGAAGAGTTTGGATTTGATTCACCACCTAACCCAAGTGCAGCAGAAATACATGCTGGAATAATGTTACTTATACTAAAGGAGTTAAGAAAGAAATGATTTGTTCAATACCAATACAGTGTATCATAATTGGAGCACAAATAACTGGTGTTCTTTTGGTTGTTGGTGTCGGTGCAATAATCTATCTCTTATGGAGAAGAAAGAAATGAGTGATCAAAGGCAACTTGGAAAAATTGACGATGTTAATTTGACTATTGAGGACCATGGAATTTTGACTTTACAGATAGGATTTGATTTCGGAGGAACTCATCAGGGATTCGGAGGATATTGCTTAGATACATACAATAAGAAAACGGAGACCCGAGAAGGACACGCATCCGGGACTGATTTCATACTTAGGCTTTTAAAGACCTTCGGAGTTAGTAAATTAGAGGATATTGAAGGAAAACCAGCTTATGCCTTAAGAGATGATAGAGGAGTTAAGATTATAGGTATTGAAACACCTGAATTCGATGGAAGTAAAAAATTCTTAATAGAAGACTGGAGAAAAAGATGGTTTCCAGAAACATCTAAAGAGGACTTTGGTTGAATGCTTCGATTCTACGATCTGTTCGCAGGGATAGGAGGTTTTAGACTTGGAATGGAGCAAGCTGGACACCTTTGTGTCGGATCATGCGAATGGAAAAAATATCCAAGAGAAATCTATAAAGAAAGATTCGGACACTACCCAGAACAAGTCGACGCAACAAAAATTAACCCATCAGAATTACCAGACTTTGATTGCCTCTGTGCAGGATTTCCGTGCCAACCTTTCTCCATTGCTGGAAAACGTGGAGGATTCACTGATACAAGGGGTACGCTCTTTTTTGATATCGCTAGGATTACAAAGGAAAAACGACCACGCTATCTATTTCTTGAGAACGTCAAAGGGTTACTCAACCACGACAAAGGATCAACTTTCAGAACTATCCTCAGTGCGATGGATGAAATGGGGTATGATGCGGAATGGCAACTGTTTGACGGCAAACATTATCTTCCACAACACAGAGAACGTATTGTCATTATCGGACATCTTAGAGGCGGAGGTGGACGAGAAATATTACCTATCAGAGAAACAGGTCAAAGCGATGGCAAAACGAATGAAGGAGAACCAAACACATGGAAGAGGGTTCAAACCGAAATTTGTTCAACCATCGATACAGGATATAACCAAGGACGATATAACGGAGAAACCTATCTAGTAGTTCCTCTTACTGAAAAAAGGACTGAGGAAGCTAAACGAATAAGAAAAGAACTGGAAGCACAAGGTAAGAATAATTCAAGGAGAGATAAAATTATAGTTCCACGAAAGGAAGGAATTCCGGGAACTCTTACTGCAAACGAAAGTATTGAGAGATTTTTAATTCAAGTTGGTTCATTCTATAAGAACTCCCACGCGGGACGCGTATACGATCCTGAAGGAATAGCTAGGGGATTACTTGCAGGTGAAGGTGGAATGGGAAAACAAACTGGACTTTATAAGATAGGTTATGTTGGAAAAGACTCTCAAGGAAACAGAATTTATTCAACTAAAGGATCAGAAGGTAATTATGGAATAGAAACAGATGAGGGAGACTTTAGAATAAGAAAACTTACTCCTACAGAATGTGAGAGGATAATGGGATTCCCTGACGGATGGACAAAGTTTCCTCCCGGATTTACAAAGTCAGAAAATCCTAGATACTTTGCATTAGGAAACGCAATAATGGTTCCAATGGTTTATTCCATAGCCCGTTTGTTGAAATGAACAAACAATAGTTTATATAGGGCTATACATTAGGGTATATATGAAGTCGAAAGTAAGTAAATACATAGCATATAAAATCTTCGAAGCTGATGGTTGGACCGATGAGGGAAAAGCATTAATTAATAGTAACGCTGTTGATGGATTCGGAGTGGTTCACGAGGACTATGTTATTCTGTCTTTACAAAGTGAATTAAAACAAGGTATGTATTCTGTTTGTTCATCTGAACAAACAAAGGATAATAAACAAAGGAAAGGTAGGGTATAGTATGAGTGATAAGTTTCCAGTAATGCTGGCAAGCCCAAATAAACTAATAGATAGGATTAACTTCCCAGCCATTGCTCAATTTAAAATGGACGGAATGAGAGCCCTTATAGTTGTAAAGAATGACGAAGTAATAGTATATTCAAGAAATGGTAAAGTAATGGAAGGCTTAGGCGAACATTTTAAACCAATGACTAATCATAATAATATGGTATATGATGGAGAACTTACAATTATAAGAGATGGAAAGGAATTAGATAGAAAGACTGGAAATGGAATACTCCATAAATCAGTAGTTGGAACTATCTCTCCAGAAGAAATTAAAGATATAGTTATAACATTATGGGATATAATACCAGTAGATGCAGGGGAAAGTGGAAAAGATAGTACTCCATATCATGCAAGACTTAGGTAATTAAAAGCAATCACAAAATCCAAACTTCATAAGATAGTAGAAGGAAAGGAAGTAAATGATATGAGTGAGGCAGAATCATTATTCAAAGACATATTAAAGAGAGGTGGAGAGGGAATTATATTAAAGAACATTGATCATCCTTGGGAGGCAAAGAGATCTACTCAGATGGTCAAAATGAAAGAAATGCTTGAAATAGACCTTAAGGTAACTGGATGGCAAGAGGGAACTGGAAAATATGCTGGAAAAATGGGAGCACTTGAATGTAAAAATAAAGATGGTTCAATAGTTGTAAGTGTAGGAACTGGATTCAATGATGAACATAGAGATAAATTCACTAAAGATTATAGCGTAGGAAAAATAATTTCCATTCAATATAATGCTGTAATTGATAGAAAAAGCGATAACATAAAGTCGTTATTCCTCCCAGTGTTTGTTGAATTCAGACCTGATAAGGAGGTAGCAGATCTTGGATAGAGAACAAGAACTCAAGGACAAACTTTATGGTTTGTGGAAAAAAGAGGCTAAACGTATAGGAGCTTTACATGAAGAAGTAATAAATCTTGGATCTGGTACTGGAAAAAGACTTGATCATATAATAACTGAGAATGAGATAGCAGCTCATCCAGATGATGTATGGGAAACTATAGAGGAGTTTGGAATTCCAAAGGAAGATATGAAAGCATTATTGCCTACATTTAGTGAAATATTCGAGGTTTATTCCGCAATAAAGGCTTATCGTGTAAGCGTAAGATATCTAAAATTACTAAAAGATAGAATGGGAGGAGGAATCTAAATGACCTGTCATGGACTTTGCTTAGAATGGCAAAAACAACATACTAAACGTGGTCCAAAATTCCACAATAACAAAGTCTGTCGTACATGCGATGTATATTATCCTATAGGGTCAGATGCTGGAAGTGCTAATATATGCTTTTGCTGTAAAGGGAAACTTGGAATAAAGCCGAGAATTCGTAGTGGAAGAGATAATATATACGAGGTGCATCGATATTGAAGATAAAGCCAAACATAAGGGACTTTACGCAGGAAAGGCTAGAATATTATTCTAAATTGGCTAATCTACCTTTGACGCCTACACTGGTTACACGTACGCGTGAGGTGTATGCTATACCTGTCAGACTTACTAAGGGAAGGAGAACGAGTGCTTACAAGTATCATGGAGTATGTTACAACCGAGCAAAGACAATCTTCATAAATATAAGATTACATCATTCCCGGAAATCAATAGAACATACAGTAGTTCACGAAATAGTGCATATGAGATATCCATATATGAGCCATGGAAGTAGCTTCGATAAGAGAATAAAGGTATTGGAGTCAGGTAAGGCATCAAAACCACCAAAGCATAAATATCTGGAGAAATGGAAATGACTTTACAAGTATTACTAAACTCTATAATATTAGAAGAGTTAGATAAAAAGAAGAAAAAAAGAATGGAGAAAGATGATGGATAAGGAGTTTAAAGCTGAGGGAATACTTAGCGGATGGAGTAGAAACAAACAAAAGAATGTAGTCTCGTTCACAGTGAAGACGGATGATTTTTCTGAGAAGGACTTGCAAAGCATAAAAGATTTGTACAGGTTTGGAAAGGGAAACCTAAGACCGAAGGCTTTCATAACCATAATTTTCGATGGGAAATTACACGAAATATTAGGTGTCTATAAAAAAGCATATTAGTAATACAGTAGAAACATCTGTATGACTAAAACCTTCGTAGAACTCATGGAAGAATTTTCAAATCAGAAAATGGAAAAAATAGATCACTTACTTAGGATAGCCAAGGCTTGGACGGAAGTTTCAGATCTTCCTAATACAAAAGAAAACTGGGATAAGAAAGATAAAGGAGAAGATAAGGCAATGCAAACAATAAACGAGTTAATGGAAGTCATTGAGGAAGTAGCTATATTAACACAGGGACTAGACATATATAGGATAGCTAGAGAAAGAGGTATAGATTCAAAAATCCCGGAGATAGATGATGACAAAGAATAACATAACTATAATGAAGAAGAATTTTACGCAGACTGACTTGGATAATATAGATCCAAGGATAAAGGAAGCAATGGAAGGATGGAAAATTATAGAGCAATATAAAGGAAAAGAAGTATTTATTCCGGGAACTTGGAACTCTGAGATATATCCATACAAGTATTTTGAGGTTTATAAAACAGATAGTGATAATAATCCGGGCGAAGCTGAAAATGAGATTCAATTATATCTATCATGTGGATGGAGAGGATATGATGATGAGGTTGTAATAGTTCTTATGATACAAGGTTATTCTGTACTTGGAAACGAGGAAAAGATTAGTGCTGAAATTTACAAGTTCGGAGGAGCCGATATGGGAGTATATAGGAAAGGAAAACTTATTACTAACTTCCAAAAGAGATCTTGGTGGTGGACTGAGCCAGTTGACAAGGTTTGGATAGATGACGTACTTAACGCC
>SDBS01001826.1_pt1 | contig 21466 bp, 17 predicted proteins | sample 2277091 | NCBI WGS metagenome assembly SDBS01 (sample SAMN10404972, study PRJNA504765) | marine sediment metagenome | isolation source: marine sediment core GS10_PC15, 163 cmbsf | place: Arctic Ocean: Southern Knipovich Ridge | collected 2010
CCTGCTGAGTGAAGGACGGGTAACACCAAAATATTCAGACAGAGTGCTGTGTGATCTTTGCATTTTAAAATGATCCTTGCCGGGGGATGAAATATTTAATAAATACTGAGCCAATTTCTCCCTGATGGTCTTGAAAGAAAGAAAATAGAGCCTTTGAGAGAGAAAATATATAAAATCTGAAATGCTGTCCAGAAAGTTGTTCAGAAAAATTTTGTTGGTTTTTAAATGCCCGAGAACTGAAAGCTTTGGAATAAATAAGATCTGTGAAGCTTCATTGGCAAAAATACTTACCGGAAAAACATTGTTGGATCCGAAAATAAATCCTGAAGCAATGGCCCTTGGAGCTTCCACATCCTCAACCTTTAAAATCTGTCCTGAGTTACTTAGCATCTCTCCCCGTACACTGCCCCGGATGAGGATCATTAAGTGACTGCATACATCCCCGCTGCTCACAATCATATCATCTTTGTAGTATCTCTTTATTGAGTAGCTTTCCTGACTCAACATTAAAGCTATCTCATCTTTTGGAATCCCTTTAAATAAAGGGGCTTTTGAGAGCTGGTGAAACATTGACCTTATCCCTCCTAATAATTTTTAATTCTTCTCATTGATAATTATCATAACAATATGGTAACAAATGTTACAAAATAAAATTAAAAATATAGCTAACATTGTTATTATTTTCACAACAGAGCAATATTTTTTAAGCACAAATTCATTCAGGCAATATACAATTAAGAACTTAAAATATGGATACAAAAAATAATAACAGCGGTTTTGATAAGGGGAAAAGCTTTCGTTTTGATGCCGAAGTTGAATATTCAGACGGAGGTATAGTTAGCAAGCAGGTGATAAAAAACGAAAAAGGGAATATCTCACTATTTGCTTTTGACAAAGGAGAAAGCCTTAGTGAACACACAGCCCCATTTGATGCAATAGTTCAGATAATTGATGGAAAAGCAAATATTATTATTGGAGGAGAAGATAATTTCCTGGATGCAGGGGAAAGCATAATTATGCCGGCAAATATTTCTCATGCGGTTCTGGCAACTGAAAGATTTAAAATGGTTCTTACTATGATCAGGGGATAATAGTATCCGGATGAGATATTTTAAGAAGAGCAGAAAGGAGAGGGAGATAGAGACGGTGGAAACAATGATCAGGATGTTTTGTAAGGCAAAGCATAAAAAGCAAAATCTGTGTCAGTCTTGTCATTATTTAGTAACTTATACAAAGATAAAACAAGAGGATTGTCCTTTTGGTGAAAGTAAACCGGTTTGCTCACAATGCCAGGTTCATTGTTACCGGCAAAAAGAGCGTGAAGAGATTAAAGAAATTATGCGCTTTGCAGGTCCCAGAATGATATTTCGTCATCCAATCATGGCAATAGATCATATTATATCTAAAAAAAGCACTTAAAACAGTAAATAAGAATAAATATTTATGATTATTAAACATTGAAATTATGAAAAAACACTTTTACCTGTCTTTCTTTATTGCAGGCCTTCTGTTTCTATTATGCAGCAACGAAAGTTTTTCACAATTTTCTATGTCAGGCGAGCTCAGGCCCAGGGTTGAATATCGTCATGGATATGGAGATTTGATCTATTCAGATGAAGATCCCGCCTTTTTTGTCTCTCAAAGGGCCAGGATAAATTTTGATTTTAGAACTGAAAAATTCAGGACTTTTTTCAGCTTTCAGGATGTCCGTGTCTGGGGAAGCACTTCCCAGTTAAATTCTTCAGATGATTTTTTCTCGGCACATGAACTCTGGGGAGAATACTTTTTTTCACAAGCCTTTAGCATGAAGCTTGGGCGTCAGGAGTTGATTTATGACAATCACAGGATATTTGGAAATGTTGGCTGGGCACAGCAGGCACGAAGCCATGACCTGGTTTTGTTGAAGTACAATAAGCTGGAACTGGTGGAGCTTCACCTGGGTCTGGCCTTTAACCAGGACCATGCCCGTAATACAGGAACCGATTATACAATATTAAACAATTACAAGACCATGCAGTTCCTCTGGGCAAGAAAGGAATTTGATAAACTTGGAGTAAGCGCCTTATTCTTAAACACCGGAGTGCAGGACATTGATTTAGCCGGGGTAGCTTCAATGTGGTATTCACAAACCTTTGGTGCTTATGCAAACTATAAAATAGGAACTTACAGCATAAATTTTTCCGGATATTATCAAACAGGCAAAGATGCTACTACCGGGCTGGATCTGTCAGCATATTATCTGAATGCAGAGGTGACGGCTCCCCTTGATTTTGGAATTGCACCAACCCTGGGCCTTGAATTGATTTCAGGAACAGACCAGGAGGTATTATTTGACCCCACAACAACAAAGATCAATTCCTTTACCCCCCTGTTTGGTACAAACCATAAATTTAACGGGTTTATGGATTATTTCTATGTGGGCAACCATTCAGCAAATGTGGGTTTGAGAGATTTTTACCTCTCAGCGAAATACAAAAGGGGAAAAATTACACCAATGGCCTTCTTTCATTATTTCATGTCTTCAGGAAAAATACTTGACCCGGCAGACCCTACCGGAGCAACAACCTTATCAAGTTCCCTGGGATTAGAAATAGACCTTGTTATCGGTGTTGATATGGCAGAATATGTAGCCTTTAGTGCAGGTTATTCACACATGTTTGCAACTGCCAGCATGGAGGCGGTAAAAGCTATTGGCGATCATGGGGCCACGAATAACTGGGCCTGGGTAATGCTGACATTTAAACCGGAATTTTTCCAAAAGAACTAATACTATACCAGGTGTACTAATGTCTGTTTTATACGACACAAATAAAAAATATTTAAAATCATAATCCAACCAATAAATAAACTATGGAAAGACGAAATGCTTTAAAATCTATGTTTGCCTTTCTTCCCCTTGGAGTAGGTTTTGCTGGCCTGGCTACAATGGGGATACGTTTTATTTCCCCGATAAAAAGAGAGATTCAGCGAAGGATCTTCACAGTTGGGCTTGAGGAACTCCCAATAAATCATACCCGGAGATTCAAGGATCTTAGGGGAAAAGACCTTATGCTTGTTCGAACTGGCGAAAGGGAGGTAAAGGCGATCTCTACAAAATGTACCCACCTGGGTTGTACTGTTTTCTGGCAAAAGGACAAAGAGGAGTTCTATTGCCCTTGCCATAACGGAAGGTTTGATAAAGAAGGGAATGTGATTTCCGGACCGCCACCGAGACCTCTGGAATCATACAAGGTGGAAATAGATGGCGACAATGTGTTCGTTTACTTTAAAGATATGGGGGTTTAATTATGAGTATCAAAAGCTGGTTCAGTGAATCATTTCCGGTTGATCCCGAGGCTTTAATTAAAATTTCATCGGAACCAATTCCCAACCATCTGAAACGCTGGTGGTGGGGATTGGGTGGCACTCCCCTCTTCATGTTTATGATCCAGGTAGTTACCGGGTTAATGCTTATATTTTATTATGTTCCCGATCCCGACAAGGCCTATCAAAGTATTGAGTATATCACATATACAGCCAGGTTCGGATGGTTGATAAGAAGCATACATCGCTGGGCCTCAAACATTATGATTGCAGCCCTCTTGCTTCATATGCTCAGGGTGTTTTTTACAAGAACATATCGAAAACCAAGAGAATTGAACTGGATGTTTGGAGTCATGCTTTTCCTCCTTACACTTATGTTTGGGTTCACAGGTTATTCCCTGGTTTATGAGCAAATGTCATATTGGGCCATGGAAGTCGGAACCGGAATTGCCGGAGCTACTCCCTTTATCGGTCCCTGGATTGCTGATTTTATGCGGGGGGGAAGCGAAATAGGACAAAATACCTTAACAAGGTTTTTCTTATTCCATATCGCATTGATTCCAACAATAATGATGATGGTAATCGGCCTGCATGTTTACCTGATAAGGGCTCATGGTGTAAGTGAACTCCAATTCCCCGGCGATGAAAAATTAAAGACAAAGTCTTATCCCTTGTTTCCCGATCATGTATATACAGAAGTCATCATAGTTACCCTTATCCTTGTTGTTCTGGTGACCTTGTCACTTCTTTTTCCGGTTGGACTTGGAGAACCGGCAAATCCAAATCTCACACCCCTTCATATAAAACCAGAATGGTATTTCTATCCCGTTTTCCGATGGCTGAAAATAACAAACTTGCAGGTAGGGGTAATTGGGCCGATGATCTTTATTTTTCTTCTGTTTGCATGGCCATTTGTTGACAGCTTTCTGGAGAAGAAGTTTCCTGGTAAGGAAATTGCATTCTGGATTGGCGTTGCAGGGTTCTTTACCATCAACATATTCCTGGTCTGGGAAATATTTGGACACTGACAAATGAATACGAATTTTTAAAAAATAAACTCCTAAAAACACTAATATTTTAAGTTATGGCAACTAGTTTAACAACAAAAAGATCAATTATTGGCGTACTTAGTATAGTATTTATAGCTGTGCTGATTATTGCCCTGTGGAAAGAAACCAAGAGGCAAATGCCTGATTATAAGCCGACTCCGATTATGGATGCAGGAACCAAACATTGTGTTGCCTGCCATAGTGAAAAAGGCGTGGGTAAAGTAATTGCCGAGCAATGGAAAATAAGCAAACATGCTGAAGTGGGTGTTGGCTGTCTGGAATGTCATAAGGCAGAAAAAACCGACCTCGATGCATTTGAACATGAAGGAGAAATAATTGCAACCATTGTCACACCCCGTGATTGCGGCCGGTGTCATCAGGATGAGGTGGATGAATTTACACAAAGCCATCATGCCGATGCCGGAATGATCATGGGTTCTTTAGATAATATTTTGGCAGAGGTGGTGGAAGGACACACCAATTTTAATGATGGTGCCAATCCGGCCGCCGCAAGTGGATGTTGGCAATGCCATGGATCCCGGGTGCAACTTCTGACGGATGAAGATGGAAATGCCCTGAAAGATGATAATGGAATAATACAGTTTGATCCTAAAACCTGGCCTAATACAGGAATTGGCAGGATAAACCTGGATGGGTCAAAGGGGGCATGTTCGGCCTGTCATACACGTCACCATTTTTCTGTTGCCCAGGTCAGGCAACCCGAAAATTGTGGCAAATGCCATATGGGTCCCGATCATCCGCAAATAGAGATATACAATGAATCAAAACATGGAATCAACTTCCGCGCCCATCGCGAAGAAATGAACCTTGATGCGCAACCATGGGTTGTTGGTGAAGATTATATTGCCGCCCCGACTTGCGCAACCTGCCATATGAGTGCTACACCAGATCAAGCTATTACTCATGATGTTGGAGACCGGATAAGCTGGACACTCAGGCCAAAAGTATCAGAAAAGATTGATGCAGCAGCGCTGGCAAAGGCCGAGGCAAGCGGAGAACCACTGCCTGAGGGCTTCCTTACCTGGGAAGAGAGGCGTGGGAATATGCAAAATGTTTGCAAACAGTGTCACACAAGGGCTTATATTAATAATTTCTATATCCAGTATGACAATATGGTAGAACTCTATAATGAGAAGTATGGAAAACCTGCCCTTAAAATAATGAACCTTCTGAAAGCAAGTAATATGCTGACAGCAGTAAACTTTGATGAGAAAATAGAATGGACCTACTTCCTTTTATGGCATCATGAAGGACGCAGGGCCAGGATGGGGGCATCTATGATGGGTCCGGATTATACTCAATGGCATGGAAACTTTGAGCTTGCCGAAAGAATGTATACCGAATTTATCCCTGAAGTGAAAGAGCTGATAGAGGATGCAAAGAGAAAAGGAAATACCAAAGGCGCTCATGAAGTTGAAACGATGTTGAATGAGATGCTGAACAGCGATTTGCATAAATGGTATCTTGGGAAAATGGATCCTGAAGAGGCCCGGAAAAGAAAAGAAGCATCAGATGCCTTCAGGAACAGATATTCTAATGAATAGGATACCGGTTTTCACGAGATGGTTCTGTTAATAAATAATATTTTTAGAACAAATAATTAACACCTCTTTCCATGAATTTATATCGAATGAAGGCTTTACTTTTATTTACTGGAATTTTTACGTTCACCTTTGCTTTTGCTGACGAAGGAGAGGCACTTTTTAAATCAACCTGTAAAGTATGTCATACCATCGGTAAGGGAAAGCTTATCGGCCCTGATTTAAAAAACGTAACTGAAAAACGAAGTCAGGATTGGCTACTCTCTTTTATAAAATCATCTACATCATTGATAAACAGCGAGGATGTTGATGCAAAGGCAATATTCGAAGAATACAATAAACTTTTAATGCCTGACAATAATTATACCGATGCCCAGATTATGGCGATTTTAAATTACATCGGATCGGGAAGTTCAGGTACCGGAGTACAGGCAGAAGTGCCGGCAGCAGATATATTAAGTGATCTTACTCCAGAGAATATAAATACCGGAGCATATCTATTTGGGGGAAAGCAGCGTCTAACGAATGATGGCCCGGTCTGCAGCTCCTGCCATAAAGTGACTGACGAAAGAATTTTCAGCAGTGGGACATTGGCAAAAGACCTGAGTGAATCCTATGACAATATGGGCAGTTCAGGTTTGGCAGCTATTATTACAAATCCCCCTTATCCTGTCATGAAGCAAGCATACAAAAACCATGATTTAACAGAAGGAGAAGTAATCAACCTCACGGCCTATTTGAAATCTGTAATTGAGCAGAGAGCTAATCAACGTCCTGCTGATTTCAGCATGAAATTCATTATTTATGGACTCTTATTTTTCGTAGCGATTTTTATGAGTACCATACTCTTATACTTTAAACGGAAAAAGTTTGCTGTCAACCACGACATACTCAACAGGCCTTCAAAAGTAATTAACTAGAAAATATATATATTATGAGTTGGATAAAAGATTTAATCTCTCCAAAAACCCGGCAATGGGAGGAGTTTTATAGAAACAGATGGCAGCACGACAAAGTGGTCAGAAGTACGCATGGTGTGAATTGTACCGGCGGCTGTAGCTGGAATATCCATGTGAAAGATGGAATTGTTGTCTGGGAAACGCAAGCCCTGGATTATCCTTTACTGGATAAATCTTTACCTCCTTATGAGCCCAGAGGATGCCAGCGTGGTATTTCTTTTTCATGGTATTTGTATAGCCCCATCAGGGTGAAATACCCGATGATCCGTGGAGCACTGATAGATGCTTTCAATGAAGAAAAAGCAAAAACCGGTGATGCACTTCAGGCATGGGAAAATATTCAAAACAATCCTGAAACCAGGAAACGTTACCAATGGGCCAGAGGTAAAGGTGGGTTCAGAAGGGCAACATGGGACGAAGCCAAAGAGATCATCGCGGCAGCAAATATCGCAACAGTTAAAAAATATGGCCCTGACCGATTGGTTGGGTTTTCTCCAATCCCGGCCATGTCGATGTTGAGTTATGCAGCAGGTTCGCGCTTCCTTCAATTGATGGGCGGTGTTATCCTGAGTTTTTACGATTGGTATTGCGATCTTCCAAACTCCTTCCCTGAAATTTGGGGAGAGCAAACCGATGTTGCTGAAAGTGCCGATTGGTACAACTCCAAATTTATAGCCTGTATGGGTGCCAACCTCGGCATGACCCGTACTCCTGATGTCCATTTTTTCTCAGAATCACGACACAATGGAACCAAAACGGTGGTGTTCTCACCGGATTTCAATATGGTGGCCAAGTATGCCGATAAATGGGTTCCCGTGCATGCCGGTCAGGATGGCGCATTCTGGATGGCCGTGGTCCATGTTATATTAAAGGAGTACCACTATGAAAAACAAACTCCATATTTTATTGATTACACCAAAAAATACACTGACAGCCCATTCCTGGTTGAAGTAAACGAGGAAGACGGCAAATTGGTTCCCGGCAGGATGCTCAGGGCCAATAAGGTGAAAAAATTTAAAGACATTGAAAAAGGGGATTGGAAATTCCTGAACATCAACAGCAAAAGTGGTGATTTGGTTTGTCCGGGGGGAAGCTCAGGGCACAGATGGGACAGCAAAGACGGCAACTGGAACATGAAGTTTGAAGATGCTGAAACAGGAAAAAAATACGACCCCGTTTTAACTCTTTTGGAGGATAATGACGAAATCCAGCAATTGGAATTTATTGAATACGGAAAAAACCACGCTGTAAAAAGAGGTGTTCCCGTAAAACGTATTAAAACCGTCGATGGCGAAGTAACCGTAACCACTATTTACGACCTCATTATGGCACAATATGGTGTCGATCGTGGACTTGGTGGTGATTATCCAAAAACTTACGACGAAAAAGAGGCTGCTTATACGCCAGCATGGCAGGAGATATTTACCGGAATTGGTTCTAAAACCGTCTTGCAATTTGCTCGCGAATGGGCCCGGACTGCAGAAACCACAAATGGGAAATGCAGCATTATCATCGGTGCCGGAATCAACCACTGGTATCATAACAATCTGATTTACCGGGCCGGAACCATGGCTTTGATGCTCACTGGTTGTATTGGTGTGAATGGTGGCGGAATGAACCACTATGTGGGTCAGGAAAAACTGGCACCTTCCGATTCATGGGGAACCATCATGTCAGGAAAAGATTGGCAAAATGGTGTTAGACTGCAACAAACACCCATATGGCATTACATCAATTCTAACCAGTGGCGTTACGATGGCAACCAGTCTGATTACAATACCGTTCCTAAAAATGATCTTTCTTCGATGCACTCGGCTGATATGATTGTAAAATCTGTGAAAAATGGATGGATGCCGTTTTATCCACAATACAACAAAAGCAACCTCGATATTGTTAAAGATGCAGAGAAAGCCGGCGCCAAAACAGATGATGATATTAAAAATTATGTTGTAGATCAGCTCAAGAAGAAAGAGTTAGAATATTCAGTTGTTGAGCCTGACGAAGAAATCAACTTTCCAAGAGTATGGTATATCTGGAGGGGTAATGCAATTTCCGGAAGTGCCAAAGGACACGAGTACTTCCTGAAGCATTATTTAGGTACGCATAACAATTTGATAGCCGATGAGGTAGCCGACCAGTTTGTAAAAGATATTAAATTCCGTAGCGAAAGCCCCAAAGGAAAAATGGACCTGATTGTCAACCTGAATTTCAGGATGGACACCTCCGCTTTATATTCTGATATCGTTTTACCCGCTGCTTCCTGGTACGAAAAAACCGACCTCAATAGTACGGATATGCATTCATTTATCCATCCGCTCTCAAAAGCCATTGACCCGGTTTGGGAATCGAAAAGCGATTGGATGATATTCCGCGAAATCGCAAAAGCAACCAGTGAATTGGCAAAGAAGCATTTTGCAGAGCCAGTCCGGGATTTGGTAAACGTACCAATTGCTCATGATAGTGCCGGAGAAATTTCACAAAGCGAAATCAAGGATTGGAGTAAAGGTGAATGTGAACCCATTCCGGGAAAAACCATGCATAACATGGTGGTGGTCAATCGTGACTACACAAAAATTTATGATAAGTTTATCAGCCTTGGACCCAATATTAAGAATGGACTCGGTGCGCATGGTAATGGTTATCAATGCGCTGATTTTTACGAACAAATGCTGAATGACAAGGACCACCTGCAGGAAGTGGATGGAAAAATCTACCCGTCACTATACGAAGATGAAGAAGCAGCCAATGCAGTACTACATCTTTCAAGCCTTACAAACGGAGTGCTTAGTCAACGGGCATATGAAGTTGCCGAGAAAAAAACCGGTATGCAGCTAACCGATATTTCTGAAGGAAGCCAGGATGTACACATCCAATACAAAGACCTTCAGACCAAAATACACCGTTACAATCAATCACCGGTTTGGTCGGGCTTAATGAATGACGGGCGTGCCTATTCAGCTTTTACTTACAATGTTGAACGCCTTGTTCCATGGCGTACACTTACGGGCCGTCAGCATTTCTATCTGGATCATGAAGGATATATTAAATTTGGTGAGCACTTACCTACTTATAAACCATCTCCAAGGCCAGAGGCTTATGGTGAGTTACGTAAGACGGTGGCAACAGGAAAAGCAAAAATGTTGAATGTACTTACGCCTCATGGAAAATGGCATATTCATTCAACCTATGGTGATACGCTGCGAATGCTTACACTATCCAGAGGCATGGAACCTTGTTGGTTAAGTGTGGAAGATGCTACGGAATTAGGAATTAAAGATAACGACTGGGTAGAAGTATTCAACGACAATGGGGTATATTCTACCAGGGCTTGTGTAAGTGCGAGGATTCCAAAAGGCATATGTTTTGTATATCATGCTGTTGAGCGTACTTATTCCACTCCAAAATCTCATGTAAGAGGGGGGAAACGCTCGGGCAATAACAATAGTTTTACGCGGATACACCTCAAACCAAACTTTTTGCTTGGCGGATATGGACAGTTTACCTACCACTTTAATTATTGGGGGCCTGTGGGTGTAAATCGTGATACCTTTGTATTGGTACAGAAAATGGAAAAAGTTGAATTTTAAATAATAATCATACCATGGATATAAGATCACAAATAGCAATGGTGTTTCACCTTGACAAATGTATAGGTTGCCATACCTGTTCTATTGCCTGTAAAAACATCTGGACCGACAGGAAAGGTGCAGAATATATGTGGTGGAATAATGTTGAAACCAAGCCGGGTACTGGCTATCCGAGTAAGTGGGAAGATCAGGAAATATATAAAGGCGGCTGGGATAAAAAGGGAGATAAGGTCACTCTTAAAGGTGCAGGAAAATTTAAGGGTTTGAAAAATTTGTTCCACAATCCAAGCATGCCGGTTATAGATGACTATTATGAACCCTGGACTTACCAGTACGAAAACTTATTTGAGGCTGAAGAGGGAGACGATCAACCCATTGCAAGGCCTGTTTCTTTAATTACGGGTGAATACATTACCCCAAAATCAGGGCCTAATTGGGATGATGACCTTGCAGGGTCGGAAGAATATGCCAAAAATGATGTCAACTTTAAGAACCTGACTCCCGCTGAACAAGAAGCCATGTTTCAGTTGGAGCGAATGACCTTTCATTATTTACCAAGAATGTGTAATCACTGCCTGAATCCTGCCTGTGTGGCTGCCTGTCCTTCGGGAGCTATTTACAAAAGAGGTGAGGATGGTGTGGTACTGATCAATCAGAAGAAATGCCGGGCCTGGCGGATGTGTGTGACTGCATGTCCGTACAAGAAAAGTTACTATAATTGGAATACCGGAAAATCAGAAAAATGTATACTTTGTTATCCGCGTCTTGAGTCGGGACAGGCACCGGCCTGCCATCATTCCTGTGTCGGGCGTATCAGGTATATCGGGGTTATGCTTTACGATGCCGATAAAATTGAATCTGCCGCTGCAAGTAACAATGAGGATTTGATTAAAAATCAATTGGATATTTATGTTGACCCGAACGATCCGAAAATAATCGCTGCTGCAAGGGAAAATGGTGTCCATGATTCGACCATCGAATGTGCACAAAAATCACCTGTATATAAATTTGTAAAAAAATGGGGACTCGCACTGCCATTGCATCCTGAGTTCAGAACGCTTCCCAATTTATTCTACGTGCCACCATTGTTGCCAACCATGGCCTTTGTTGATGAATCGGGCACTTATGAAACAACCACCGAATCATTTTGGGGCGCCGTTGAAAAATCGCGTTTGCCCATGAGTTATATGGCCAGTTTGTTCAGTGCCGGTAACGAGGAAGTCATTAAAAACATACTGAAAAAGTTGATGGCCGTTCGACTGCATCGCAGGGCTGAAACTGTTGGCGACCTACCTGAAGAAGAATCAAAAGATGCCATGAGAGACATAGTTATGGATAAAGAAACCGCAGATGCTATCTTTAGGTTAACATCTCTGCCTTTATTCGACCAGCGTTTTGTTATTCCTGCGGCTCATCGTGAGGAAGCAATAGAAATGCTTGAAAGTACAGCAGATGTTCAAGGGAATACAGGTTTTGGATTTAAAGAACCACCCAAAAGAGGATTGTAAAGAAGAGGCAATTATGAAAAATTTAAATCATTATAAAATATTGGCCGATGTTTTCAGGTATCCTGACAAATACCGGAAGGAATATGCACAAAAGTTCCTGGATTTGGTTTCGGCTGAGCTTCCCGAAAGAGCAGGATTGCTCATGCAGGTGGTGGAAGATCATGTCAACTTATCGCTTCACAAACAACAGGAATATTACATGAAAACATTCGATGTTCAGGCAGTTTGCTACCTCGATATCGGGTATGTGCTGTTCGGTGAAGATTATAAAAGAGCCCAATTACTCGTCAATCTGCAAAATGAGCACAAAGAAGCAGGAGTAAATTGCGGCAGCGAATTGGGCGACCATTTACCAAATGTACTGACGCTTTTGTCAAAAACAACAAATCCTGATTTTGCTGAAGAATTGGGCTTTATCATCATCACTCCCGCTGTCCGCTTTATGCTTCTGAAATTTAAAAATATTAACAATTATTATAAAGTAATACTTGATGTTTTACTGGTATTCCTTCAACATGATTTCAAAGGAGAACAACTCGCTGAATATGCAGTTCCGGAACAGGCTTTCAACGGAAACAACGAATTTGTAATGCCTTCACCAAAGTCTGCCATTTGTGAAACACATTGTAACAAACGCAAAAGTTTTTGATCATGAGTAATTACTTTTTCTTTATCGGTTTACCTTATGCTGCCTTATTTGTTGTTTTAACAGGCACAGTTTTCAGGTATTTTAATCTTGGTTATAGGGTTTCATCCTTATCCTCCCAATTCCTCGAAACCCGAGAACTGTTTTATGGCAACCGCCCTTTCCACTGGGGGCTTTTATTCTTATTTTTTGGCCACCTGGTTGCCTTTTTATTTCCCAGGAGCGTACTATTGTGGGATAGTGTACCCATACGATTACTCATTCTTGAAATTGCGGCATTAGGATTTGGGATATTAACATTTTTCGGTATGGTAATGCTGATTGTCCGTCGGTTAAGACATAAAAGATTATTGGTGGTGACATCAAAAATGGATGTAGTCGTATATGTAATTCTTGGAGTTCAAATTGTTTCAGGGCTTTGGGTTGCTTTTTTCTTCAGATGGGGATCTTCCTGGTTTGCAGCTACAATATCACCATATCTTAGCTCATTGTTTTTATTTGACCCTGATATTTCAGCCGTTGCAGAAATGCCATTGGCTGTAAAGATCCATATCGTTTCGGCCTTCACACTCATCGGAATTATTCCATCCACAAGGTTCATGCATTTCCTTGTATACCCCTTTGCATACTTATGGAGAAGCTACCAGTATGTAATCTGGAATTGGGATCCTAAGAAAATAAGATCATCGGGCAAATTAGTAAATGGAGTCAGGTCGAAGAACAATTAAGCATAAATTACCAATAACTACTGCCCGTCTATGATGTCCGGAAGTCTACAAAAATACAAATAATAAGCACCAAATTTCAAACGAATTGCAATATTCAATCCCTAAAACTTTCGGGACAATGACTAAAACAATTTCAACATGTTTGATTAATTGATAATTAACATTTAATTAATAATATCACATGGCATTACCAGAATTAATAGATTTTAAACAAGAGCGGATCAGAACGCTCCATTACACATGGATTGCGTTTTTTGTTACATTTTATGTATGGTTCAATATGGCACCTCTAGCGACCACTATGCTCGAGAACATTAAATGGTTGACTAAAGAACACATTAAAGTTCTGGCTATTTGTAACGTAGCCCTTACTATCCCTGCAAGGATTATTGTCGGGGCACTGATTGACCGCTACGGCCCACGGATAGTCTTCAGTTTATTAATGATAATAATGTCTATTCCTGCTTTCCTGTTTGCATTTGGGAACACTTTTGTACAATTGCTCATTTCGAGGTTGATCCTTGGCTCAATTGGTGCAGGATTTGTAATTGGAATCAGGATGGTGGCTCAATGGTTTCCTCCAAAAATGGTAGGCAGAGCCGAAGGTTTTTATGCGGGATGGGGTAACTTCGGGTCGGCCTGGGCTGCAATGACCTTACCCTGGATCGCAATCCATTTTTTTGGAGGTGAAAATGGTTGGAGGTATGCCCTTGCAATCAATGCGGGTGTTTCATTGATATATGGTATTGCTTACTATTTTCTCGTAAAAGATATTCCAAAAGAAGGAGCAACTAAAGCTTACCATTTTAAAAAGGCAAAGAAAACACAACCTATGATTGTCAGTTCTTATCGGGACCTTATTCAATACCTTGCCTGGTCATTTCCACTGGTTGGTGCAATGGGTGTGCTTGCATGGAAAATTGGAAATGTAAAGGTGAGTGGTGTTCAGATATTACCAGCAAATGTTTTGTACAGTATTTATGGAATCCTGGCCCTAATTTATGTTGTTCATGTAATAAAGGTATTGCAGGTAAACTTACCGGTATTAAAAGCTGGTGTAGCAGAAAAGGACAGATATCGCTGGGGGAATGTAGCTGCATTAAACAGTACTTATTTTGCAAATTTTGGTGCGGAGCTGGCTGTTGTATCAATGCTTCCCATGTTCTTTGAAAATATATTCAGAAACCTGAACAACAATGAGGGTGACTTTATAATGACCGCTACATTTGCAGGAATTATAGCTGCATCTTTTGCTTTTGTGAACCTTTTTGCCAGACCGCTGGGTGGCCTTTTATCAGATAAAATGAATAACAGGAAGAAGACAATGCTGATATATATGTTTGGTATCACAGTAGGATTTTTCTTTATGGCAGTAATTGCTAAATATGGGCCTATGGGAGAAGATGGTATTCGACTTTTGGATCCCTTGTTTGACGGTATGTGGTGGCTTGTAGTAGCAGTATTTATTACTATTGTAACCTCCATGTTTGTACAGGGTGCTGAAGGGGCAACCTTTGCCATCATACCTATGATAAAAAAAGAGCAAACCGGTCAGATAGCCGGAATGGCAGGTGCCTATGGAAATGTTGGCGCAGTTATATATCTCGTTCTTTATTCACTGGTAGATGATAAAACATTTTTTTACATTCTGTCTGGTGGAGCACTGGCCAGTTTTGTTTTTTGCTGGATAATGTTGCGGGAGCCAAAAGGATCATTTGCAGATGAATAATTCTATGCCGGATAAAACTGGAAGTTATAAAGTATTGCAAGATAATCTAATACATAACACTTAAACTTATTATTATGTCAAAAGTCAACCTGTCAGTTTGGAATGTTGAAGATGATAATTTCTGGAAATCAACTGGCAAGAAAATTGCAACAAAAAATTTGTGGATTTCTATCCCGGCATTGCTTCTTGCTTTTGCTGTCTGGATTATGTGGAGTATCATTGCTACTAAGCTTAAAGAATTTGGATTCAATTTTGGGATGATCACTCCTGAGATGAATCCGGAAGAAATTACCAACAAACTGAAGGAAATTAATAGTTTGTATTATACACTTCCTGCAATTGCCGGATTGGCTGGAGCTACGTTGAGGATACCAAATTCATTTCTTATTTCAATTGGGGGAGGCAGGAATGTAATTTTTGTAACAACACTATTGTTGTTAATTCCAGCCATTGGAGTTGGTTTTGCATTGCAAGATGTCAATACTTCTTATTTGACATTTGCTTTATATGCAGCTCTATCAGGATTTGGTGGAGGAAATTTTTCTTCTTCCATGAGCAATATAAGTTTCTTTTTTCCCAAACGTATGCAGGGTACATCTCTAGGATTAAATGCTGGTATTGGAAACCTGGGAGTAGGGGTGATGCAAAAAACCATACCCTGGGTCATTGGCTTTTTCCTGTTTGGTGCCATCGGTGTTGATGGAAACAAAGTCTATGGCGAATCTCTTTCAGGCCTTCAGAATGCTGGTTGGGTTTGGGTTCCACTATTAAGCGTGGCAACTATTGCCGCTTTCTTAGGCATGAATAATGTAAGCACCGGTACACCAAAATTGCCTTCAACATTACAGGGTATATCCAAAACTTTTTATATGGTGGCGCTTGGACTGGCAGGTGCAGGACTAGGTGCTTTCCTACTGGTGTATTTAGAAATCAATATGTGGATTGTTTTACCTGTAGTAATCGTGTTTACAGTCATGTTGATGAAATATGCCACTCCAGGTGAGATAAAAGAGAATCTGAACAAACAGTTTGCAATTTTTAAAAACAAACACAATTGGGTGATGACTGTTATCTATACCATGACTTTTGGTTCGTTTATTGGGTTTTCAGCAGCGTTTCCCAAGTTAAGCCAGGATATCTTTGTGTATACCAATCAAAACGATCCGGGTTTTGTTAATCCCAATGCTCCGAATTTTCTGATGTGGGTTTTTCTCGGACCCGTAATCGGAGCTTTAATCCGCCCGGTAGGTGGTTGGTTTGCAGATAAAATAAACAGCGGAGCAAAAGTGACAGCAATAAGTACCATCGCCCAGATACTGGCTACTTTAGCGGTTGCTTATTTTGTTATCCAGGCCAGAAACAGCGAAACGCCAGAACAATATTGGTGGCCGTTTTTCGGATTTTTTATGATTCTGTTTTTGACAACAGGAATCGGTAATGGGTCAACTTTCAGGAGCATTCCTTATATTTTCATTAAGGAACAGGCAGGACCTGTATTGGGTTGGACAGCTGCTATTGCCGCTTATGGTGCATTTATTATCCCGAAAGTATTCGGTCAGCAAATTAAAAACGGCACACCCGAATATGCATTATATGGTTTTGCTGTTTACTATTTTGTGTGCCTGTTGCTGAACTGGTGGTTTTACCAGGGTCCAAAAGCGGAAATAAAAAATCCGTAAAACTATTTTGGAGACTGAGCTGCCTTATTATATTCAATAATTTGTTGGCGAAAATGTCTTACTTCCATGCCGGGGAGGAGTTGGAAAAAAAGAAAAGCAAAATTAAACCTGGTAAGAATATCCCGGAATGGCTCAATGATGGTAAAATAAAAGAGTAAAAGATTAAGTACCAGGGAAGCATTAAAGGAAAATTACTTGAATAGTATAAAAAGAAAAAAGGTGGATAAGCAATAGCCTCACCACCTTTTCGCACCTCACCACCTAAATCTATGAAATCTCTGCCAGGCTTTTCTCTATATCCTCGTTCGATAGTTCATGATCTTCCAGATCACCGCTAAAGTACTTGTCGTATGCAGTTAGATCAAAATGGCCATGTCCGCTCAGGTTGAACAAAATTGTTTTTGAGACTCCTTCTTCATCAGCCTTCCTGGCTTCTTCAATAGCAACTGCTATAGCATAATTAGCTTCCGGAGCAGGAATAATAGCTTCAGAACGTGCAAATTGCACTCCGGCTTCAAAACATTCTTTTTGCTTTTTTGCCCTTGCCTCAATCAAATTGTCTTTTAGCAACTGGCTTACAAGAACACCAGCTCCATGATACCTGAGCCCCCCGGCATGAATTGCAGCAGGAATAAAATTATGACCCAGGGTATACATGGGAAGCAATGGAGTCATACCTCCAGTGTCTCCAAAATCATACATAAACTTCCCTCGTGTAAGCTTGGGACAGGAGGCCGGTTCAACGGCAATAAAGCGAATGTTTTTTCCTTCTGTAAAATTGAGCTTTAAGAAAGGAAATGATATACCTGCAAAGTTTGATCCTCCACCAAAACAAGCTATAACCACATCCGGCAATTGGCCGGCCTTTCCCATCTGAAGTACAGCCTCCTGCCCAATTATGGTTTGATGTAACAGCACATGATTCAGAACACTTCCAAGGGAATATTTTGTATCAGGGTCTTTAACAGCTATTTCCATGGCCTCTGAAATTGCAATACCAAGACTTCCGGGTGAATCAGGATATTTTTCCAGAATTTTCCGACCTAGCTCGGTTCTGTTGCTTGGCGAGGCAGTTACATTTGCACCATAGGTGTTCATCATCAGTTTTCGGGAAGGCTTTTGGTCATAGCTAATTCTGACCATAAATACTTCCAAATCGATTCCAAAATACTGACAGGCAAAACTCAGGGCACTTCCCCATTGACCGGCGCCGGTTTCTGTTAATATTCTTTTAACGCCCTCTTCTTTGTTATAATAAGCTTGTGGAATAGCAGTATTTGCCTTATGAGATCCGGCATAACTGCCTCCCTCATATTTATAGTATATCTTGCTATTTGTTCCAAGGCTTTTTTCCAGGTTATAAGCCCTGAAAAGAGGTGAGGGCCTGTAGGTTTTATACAGATTCAGAACCTCTTCAGGAATATCTATATAGCGGTCGGCTGAGACCTCCTGTTTGATTAGTTCCATAGGAAAGAGTGGAGCCAGGTCCTCAGGCCCTATGGGTTGTTTTGTTCCGGGATGCAATGGAGGCATGGGTTTGTTGGGCATGTCTGCCATTATATTATACCATTGTGTTGGCATTTCTTTTTCGCTTAGTAAAAATTTTCTTGTTCTTTCCATGATTTAATTTTTAGATTAGTAAAAAAAAAGCCCGCTGTAAACAGCGGGCTTTTATGGTTTATAAATATTATTTATGATCTACATAACAGCATGGTTTACAGCATTTGTTTTAATACTGTACCACCACCAATTATTAAGATTCATTGCTTTCATCGGCTCAAAACTATATATAAGTTTTTATATAGCCAAACATTTTTACTGATTTTACAAAGAGGGAATTCATCTTCATTCTCCCCCCTGGGGGAATCGCCGGGTGAAACGAGCTTGAGGGGTTTTCTTAATCAAATCATCTTGAGACATTTGATAGGACGAAACATCCTTTTTATCATGGAAATATTCAGCCAGAAGCTCAATCAGTTGATTCGGTAATACAGGCTTGATTATAAACTCATCGCAGCCGGCGATAAAACATTTTTCTTTTATTTCTCTGGAGGTATATGCGGTAACTACAATTACAGGAAGATTTTTTCTTAGCTTTTTGGATTCACGTGTAAGCTCAATTCCATTAATGAAGGGAATCAAAACATCCATGATGATGAGGTCGATACTATTAGCCATATCCTTGATATAGTCCAATGCCTCATTCCCGTTTTTTTTCCAGATTACCAGGGCTTTTGTTTTCTTAAGGAGAGATTTGAAATAAAAATAATTAGGACTATCATCCTCAACGATGAGTATTACTTTTTTTCCCCAGCGATAATTTACTGTACTGTTAATCAACTAGTTAGAGTGAATCAGGGTTTTGTATTTAAGTCAATGTGAAAATAATTAATAATTTATAAGAAAGAAAATTATCTTTAGATTTTTATGAACAATTTATATTTTCTTAAATTAAGGATCTCTAAAAAATCTAAAATATGTTCTCAAGAACAAAACAACTGGCATTCCGTATCTCCATATACGTTTTGATCATTGTGGCACTTGTATTCGTTGTATTTACCGGTATAAATTACAATGTTTCGAGAAAAATTTTCATTGACAAAGCAAAGATTTCAGCTCAACAGGTTCAGGAAAGAGTATATGAAAATATTAAAAACCGATTAATTAATATTACCAGCAGGGGTGTAGAGTTATCACAAGTAGCTCTTGAAAATTATCCCGGAGGGAATGAAGGGGTTGGAGAATTGTTGAAAACTTTTGTTGGAGGATTGGATGGAGTATCGATTTGTGTAGTTACAGTTGGGTATGGTGCTGAACAATACCTTATTGGGTATAACAAAATTCTTGATACCGTTTTTGTTACGGAATACGATAGATATTCAGGGAAAGGATGGTTTAAAAAACCCATAGAAACCGGCGAAATATTTTGGTCAGAGCCTCATCATGGTTTGCTGAGCAAAGATTTAAAGATGATTACAGTTTCATTACCGATTTTTATGAATGGCGAAGCATCCGGGGTGGTAGGTATAAGAATCTCCCTCGACTGGCTTGATCAGTTGGTTTCCTCAATAAAAGTATTTGATTCGGGCTTTGCCTTTTTGATTTCTAAGGAACACACTATTTTGACCTATTTAAGGAAAGATTATATTATGACGCGTAAGCTTGAAGATCTTATTTTGAGTTTAAGCGAGGATGAATTAAGGTTATTTATCTACGACATCGATTCGGGTACGAGTGGAACCCTGCTGATAAATGAACCGGATGTTTTGGATGAAAAACTCTTTGTAATGTATCATCCTATGGATTTATTAAATGGGACGCTTTTAGTTGTAATACCTTCCAGTGAAGTCCTGGGAGATTTAAAATCCTTAACCCGGGAGCTATTTGCAGTTTCTTTGCTGGCACTCTTACTTATCGGAACTTTTGTTTTTATGATTGTCCGGAAATTTCTTGATCCTCTAAAAAAATTAAGTACATCGCTAAAATTATTTGGAGAAGGAGAATTTGACGTTTACTTCCCCAAGCCTAAAATTTTAGATGAGGTAGGATTGCTTTCACAATCTTTTATCCTGATGAAAGAGAATTTGGTACGGAATGAGCTTCTGCTGGAGCAGAGTACGGAAGAAAGGCAGAAAATAGAAACACAAATTGATTTTGCTGCCAGGATACAGAACTCTATACTTCCCAAAGAAACTCCGGAATCTTTAAAAGATTCAGGTATCGATATATTTGGATTGCTGAAACCGGCAAAAAAGGTAGGAGGAGATCTGTTTGACTATTTTATTTCAGAAGAAAAAAAACTTTATTTTATTATTGGCGATGTTACCGGGAAGGGAATTCCTGCCTCCTTTTTTATGGGCATGACCAGGACATATTTTCGAGTGGAAGGAAAATACAACAAGTCGGTAAAGGAGCTTGTGAACAAGATGAATCAGGATTTGTGTCAAAGTAATACGGAGTCAATATTTGTTACCCTGTTTTGTGGCATTCTCGATCTTGAGACCTTTGATCTTGAGTATTGCAATGCCGGCCATAATCTACCCAGGCTTATAAAGAAAGATGGATCTGTAACTAAAATTCATGAGCAGCATGGAACTCCACTTGGGTTGATGTTGACGCAGCATTATGAGTCGAGTAAATTAATTTTTGAACCCGGAGATAAATTCATTGGTTTTACCGATGGGGTAACTGAAGCCAGCAACAAGGATGGAGTCTTATTCGGAAAAACAGGAATGAGGAGCTTATTTAAGAGGGCAGAGATCTATAAGGAACCGGCAAAAGAAACCTGCTTGAAGATTTTTTCTTCTGTAAAGGAGTTTTCGGGAAGAGAACAACAGGAAGATGATATTACTATCCTGGTTTTTCAGAGAAAATACTGAAGTTTATTAAATGAAATTGTACAGAGAATGAAATTTTTGTAAATTTGCACCGCTTTATTCGTGAAACTCAAATAATAAAGCATTTCTTGTCCGATGGTGTAATTGGCAACACATCTGATTTTGGTTCAGAAGAGTCCAGGTTCGAGCCCTGGTCGGACAACAAACAAAGGGAAACCCTGACAATTTTGTCAGGGTTTTTTATTTCAATGAGATCATCCATGCTTGCATGTATGATCTGTGAGAAATTAAACAGTGTGCCCTGAGGGCAGGTTCCCTTTGTTTGTTATGCCCAAATGAAAGGCCCACGAGTATCGCCGGTAAGGCGATGCGAGTAGCT
>SDBS01001827.1_pt1 | contig 21465 bp, 19 predicted proteins | sample 2277091 | NCBI WGS metagenome assembly SDBS01 (sample SAMN10404972, study PRJNA504765) | marine sediment metagenome | isolation source: marine sediment core GS10_PC15, 163 cmbsf | place: Arctic Ocean: Southern Knipovich Ridge | collected 2010
ATCAGAACGGTAGACGAATGTGGGGTCAAGGTTTAGCTTAATAATGCTACTATGAGCCAGTGCCATACCTTCTAGACTTTCACGTGTGACGTTATTTGGATTATTGATTAACTTCTTCATGAGTCTTCACGCATCTCTGGATAAAACGATAGATCACTTAAGAAATCAATGCTAATTATACGCGCAGTCGTGTAATATTTATTAGGGCATCAGTAATCTAACGGTTTTAATGTCAGTAGTTGCTTGGCAATTTGAGGATATTTAGCTATGAAGAGCAACTCTTCTTCTACCAGAGGTTTCTGAGCCTCTACGTTGGCATATCTAACCAGTTCCAATATTTCTCTCGCCTCATCAGAGTCTTTGAAGGACACCTCCATTTTCCCCATTATATGCCTGAATCCAGAAACGCCACTATATTCTCCAGAACATATCGCAGTGCCAGTTTGCACGAGTTCAGGCTCACCTCTTCCTATCTCAGAAAAATGGTATAGCTCATAATTAGAGGGATCCTTTAATACACCATCAGCGTGTATGCCAGATGCATGAGCAAAAACATTAGTGCCGACGCCAGGCTGATTTATTGAAATAGGAACCCCGAAGGCGTAGCTGGCAAATTTTGCTATGCGCCAGGCCTTAGTTAAATCGATTGGCCTACCCAGTTGATATTTCTCAGCAAAGCCTTTTGATTTGGTAACTGCTAAAACTGTGGATACGAGATCAGCATTACCTGTCCTCTCTCCTATTCCATTAACGGTGACATTAATGTAAGCGTCCTGCCCCCCATCTATGGCAGCCATAGCTGCAGCAACGGAATTAGCAACGGCCATCCCAAGATCGTTGTGGCAGTGAATGCCTATTGGAAGACCCACATTCTCAGCCAAAGTTTTAATAGCTTGATAGATAGAGAAGGGATTATCGTAACCCAGTGTATCGCAATACCTGATTCTGCAGGCACCATGATCTTTGGCTGCTGAAGCATATTTGATAAGAAAATCCATATCAGTACGAGAGGAATCTTCTGCATTTACTCCAACGCTCTCAGCTCCCAGTGCTTTAGCGGTCTCAAGCGCATCAATCATCATTTCCAATACATCGTTTTTATCTTTTTTTCCTTTAAATTTGCCATTAATCATCTGGTCGGAAGTAGATATTGAAAGATTTAGATGCTTGATGCCAGGAACTAGTTTAAAAGTAGTCTCCACATCCGCGGGAGTCGCTCTAACCCAACCGCCAAGACGGATAGGATTTAAAACCCCCATCTTTGCTAATTCTAGATTGGCTTGTAGATAAAAAGTTTCGTGTCTTGTAGTGGGGAAGCCAAATTCAGATTGAAATATACCCATTTCATTGAGGTATATATTCACTATGGTCTTTTCCAGTTTAGATAGGCCAAGATTTGCCGTTTGAACGCCATCACGATTAGTTACATCAATAAAATAAATATTTGGATTAGTCATATATTTCCTCCTCTTTCCTCTTCTTATATACTCAAATGCTTACAAAATAGCTACAGTTCGTTGACCAAAATAAGGCAGTTAGTATACCATATGTTCGTAGTGAAGTCACCAGTTAGAGCAGGAATTATAAATGTTACAGGATATATTGGAGCTGAAATAGCTCGTTTGTTGCATCAACATCCTCAGGTTGAGTTGAAGTCAGTGACTGGACGAAGCTCGGCGGGACAGGACTTGGGCGAGGTTTTCCCACATCTGGAAAACACGGGACTAGTAATAAAACCTGACATTGATGAGGATATTGATATAGCTTTTTCTGCGATGCCGCATAAAACGAGTTTAGATGTGGTGTCTCAACTACTTGGAAAGGGAATCAAGGTTATAGATGTAAGTGCGGATTTCAGGTTGAAGGATGCAGATGAATATCCCAACTGGTATGGATTCAAACATCCCACACCTGAGCTGTTGAAAAGTGCAGTTTATGGATTACCGGAGTTACACCGGGAGGATATTATTAATGCGTCTCTGGTTGCGAACCCTGGTTGTTATAGTACCAGTATTATTTTGGCTTTGGCACCTATTGTTAAAGCTGGCTTTATTAAACCCGAGATAATAATTGATAGTAAATCTGGTGTTTCTGGGGCAGGTAGAACTCCAAGCATGACAACTAATTACTCTGAGGTTAATGAAAATATAGCTGCATACTCTTTGGGTGGGCACCGTCATCTACCTGAGGTGCAACAAGAACTTGGTTTTCTTAATACAAATATTCCGTTGTCCATAACATTTGTACCACATCTGGTGCCAATAACTCGAGGTATTTTGAGCTCATGCTACGCAAAATTAAAGAATGATATATCTCTGGGAGATGATGAGCTTAATGAAAAGATTCGGCGGATCTATACTGATTTTTATAAAGATGCTCCTTTTGTTAAGATAGTGGGTGAGCCGCCTAAGACAAAACATGTATGGGGTAGCAATTTATGCCTTATTTACATAACAGTTGATAGGAGGACAGGTACACTTATAGTCATATGCTGTATTGATAATTTGGTTAAAGGTGGAGCGGGGCAAGCTGTTCAGAATATGAATTTAATGTTCAAATTTCCTGAGACTGCTGGACTTGAAGCTCTATCCATTTACCCGTAGAATTAATAGGATACATTGCATGCCCCCATCGTCTAGAGGCCAAGGACGTCAGCCTTTCACGCTGAAGATCAGGGGTTCGAATCCCCTTGGGGGTATTTACTTTTTCCTTCAATACCACCGACAAAAAAGACAGGCTACTCCTCATTTCATTTGACCAAAGCCAGGAGGGAGCCATGTTATTGTCATTCTTCCCAAGCATCTTTGCCTATAAGTGGTACAAAGAAACACCCGCCCAAATCTTCAATCACATCTCCATCCTTGTTTCGACTAATCTTCAGAAGTCTTTGTTCCCACCTGGAGCCCACTGGAATAACTAGACGCCCACCCCATGCTAATTGTCCTGATAAAGCTTTGGGCACGGAAGGCGCCCCTGCTGATACGATAATGGCGTCATACGGTGCTTCATCCAGCCATCCGAGAGTATCAACAGCGTGATAAACCTCAACATTTCGATAACCAAGTTTCCTTAGCAGCAAACTGGAAGACTTCGCCAATTCACTTATGCATTCAACTGTGACTACTCTTTTCCCAAGTTCAGACAACAGGGCAGCCACATAACCACTTCCGGTCCCAACTTCTAAAACTTTCTCGTTACCATTAAGCTCTAAAGCCTGTAGCATCAGAGACACCATGAAAGGCTGGGAGATAGTTTGACCAAAACCGATACTCAAAGGCCTATCATCATAGGCCACGTCATAATACTCAGGGAGGACAAATTTTTCACGAGGAACTCGCTTTATAGCTTCTATAACACGCTTATCCTGAATTTCCCAGTCGAGGTGGTTAAGCAAGCGAGTCCGAGCTTGTTGCAGGTCCATACCTATAATAAGGAACTTCAGCCAAGTATAAAGGATAGCACTACTAGAACAAGAATTATTGCTCCAGCGAGAATCCCTATTTGCCGCAGTTCACGTGGCAGATATTGATAATGGTTATTATTAATTTGAGGCTTGGACATGCTGTTATCGGGTAACTGTTGTTTGTTAGCGGTAATTAAAGTTGATGAAGGAGAACTCGAATTCTGCTGCATCTTAGCCGCTGCCAGACGACGATTCTTTAATCTATCAGTACGTGATTTTTTAGCCATATATTACCTACTTTAACGAGTGTTGTTTATAAATTCTGGTGCTAGAGATATAGGCATGCCCCAAAGCTTTCTGGACAGATTGAAGATCCATGCCACTTTGTAATTTACGTGTAGCGAAGCTATGCCGTAAGGTATGGGGTGTAACTTTTGTATCAAGTCCTGCTCTGGCAGAATAAGTTTTTATAATTTGCCAAAACCCCTGACGAGTAAGCCTGCCCCCTCGACGATTAAGAAACAATGCATCCTCTTTATCATTATATAATAAATCGAGTCTGTCATTTCCAAGGTAATTCTTTAATTTCTGGCTAGTATCATAATCGATTGTAACGCGTCTTCTAGTGTTACGGTGAGTTAAGTGTATGCAGGATTGTTCTAAATCGATATTATTTACAACCAGGGCGACTAATTCACCAACTCGTAATCCTGTAGAATAAAGCAATTCAAGCATGACTATGTCTCTTTTAGCTTCAGGGGTGTCCAATTTCGCGGGTTCACTTAATAGTCGGCGATATTCTAAGACGGACAATAATTTGGGAATTTGCTTGTTAACCTTAGGGGAAAGAAGATTCTTGGCTGGATTTTCTTTTATTCTGCCTGAATTGCACAAGAACTTGAAAAAAGACTTGGCTGATGCTATCTTTCGAGCCGTAGTTGCCGTTGAATAGCTTTTTCTTCTGAGGTCAAGAAGGTAACCTCGCAAGATGTCATCATCCCAGGAAGTTACTCCAGTCGCGTCTGAAAAATCCAACAACTGATTCAGGTCGTTGCTGTAAGCAGACAGAGTATTTGACGAGTAATTATTTTCCCTAGCTAAATACTCAAGGAAGGCCAGTACATCTTTCTTCACCGTTTCTCATTTTAGCATAAATTGGATTATTATTGCTCGCAATAAAACCTACTGATACAATAAATTTTATGGTTCATTCTAATGTGGAGCAACAACTAATGGCCTTGCCTAACAGTCCGGGAGTCTATTTATTAAAAGATGTCGATGGATCAGTTATCTACGTAGGGAAAGCTACCAATTTAAAAAAAAGAACAAAAAACCATTTCAATACTTCCAGTAATTTAACATTAAAAACTCGACATTTAATGTTAGAGACAAACAACCTCGATTATATTGTGACTGGTTCTGCACAACAAGCCTTAATACTGGAGTGCAACCTGATAAAGAAATTTAGCCCGCGATATAATGTGAGGCTTAAAGATGATAAAACATTTCCTTATTTAATAATCGATATTAGTGAAGATTGGCCTGGTGTCTATGTAACCCGGCGCAAGACGAAAGGTGGAGCCAGATATTTTGGGCCTTTTGCCAGCGCAGGATCGGTACGAAAAACATTAAAGTTAATTAAGAAAATATTTCCATTTCGATCTTGTTCGAAAAATATTGATGGCACTTCTAAAAGGCCCTGTCTTAATTATTATATTCATAACTGTCTCGGTCCTTGTATAGGGGCAATAAGCAAGGATGAGTATCGGAAAATGATAGAGCAGGTAATTCTATTCTTGGAAGGCAGACAAGAATTAGTGTTGCGAGGGCTATTCCAAAAATTAAAAAATACTACCGAAAAATTAGAATTTGAAAAAGCCGCTTCTATCCGTGATCAAATACAGGCGGTAAAAAGAGTCATAGAGGGTCAAAAAATTGCAATCGAACTAAATGGTGAACAAGATGTCATAGCTTTTGCACAAAATAGGGAGCGAGCTTATGTAGAAATATTCTTCATTCGTAACGACAAACTTGTCGGTCACGATCATTTTATTATGGAAGGTATCTGTGATGATAACCCCAGTGAAATTATTACGGATTTTATAAAGCAGTATTATTCCAATGCTTCATATATACCACCGATGCTGTTATTGCAGCATCATGTAACTGAAAAGTCTGTACTTGTTGACTGGCTTAGACAGTGCAAAGGCGATAAAGTACGGCTTCATGTTCCACGGAGAGGGGCAAAGAAACAACTGGTTAATATGGTAGCGCGGAATGCTGGCAATGGGTTGCTACTAAGCAAAGCGAATCAACCAAAACAAGAGCAAATACAGTTGGGATTACAGGAATTACAGAATAGACTCAATCTACCAAAAATTCCAACGAGGATAGAGTGTTATGATATTTCCAATATTCAGGGGATGCATGCCGTTGGCAGTATGGTTGTACTGGAGAATGGCTTGCCTGAACCGTCCCAATATCGCCGTTTTCGAATCAAAACAACAACTGGACCTAATGACTATGCCATGATACAGGAAGTTTTAAAACGGCGCCTTGTTAAAGGCACGCAACCGGATAAGGGATATTTAATGGATAAAAGGAAAACGAGCGTAGGCGATATGGAAAATAATAGCCAATACGTCTCCCCTGAGACAGGGTGGACCAGATTGCCGTCTCTAATCCTTATTGATGGAGGCAAAGGGCAACTTAGTGCAGCATTAGAAATAATAAGAGAGCTAGAGGTCTCGATACCTGTGGCAAGCTTAGCCAAAGAAAACGAAGACGTTTTTATTCCAGACAGGAGTTGCCCAATCGATATTGCAAAAGACTCTTCTGCTATTCATATTCTTCAATCAGCAAGAGATGAGGCACATCGCTTCGCAATAAATTATCACCGTAAGCTTAGGAAAAAGCAGAGTACTAGCTCTATCTTGGAAGATATTCCTGGCATCGGACCGAAAAGAAAGAAAGCGTTGCTTAAAAAGTTTGGTTCAGTACAAGTTATGAAATTGGCTTCGGTTGAAGAAATCGGACAAATAGACTGCATGAATTTGACTTTAGCTAAAAAGTTAAAAGAATATTGGTAGACTTTTTTGTACTAGATTTCTTTTTGTATGGATGTGCCAGTAAATAGTGACCATACAGGGTAAAGAAAACCAGTTATAACCACACTATTATTAGCGATAAAAATATTCTCTAAGTGCCATAATATTTTTTATAGCGATTACTTAAAGGAGTACAGTCAGTTGAATATTCATTGGTTATATATTATAATGAGCGCCTGAGAAACTTTCTGGTGTCTCTAGCGGAGTGGCTCCACCCGTTCCCGTCCCGAACACGGAAGTGAAACGCTCCAGCGCAGACGATACTTAAGGGGCAACCTTTCGGGAAAATATGTCGTTGCCAGAAAGTTTCTCTTTTTGTTTATTGGACATATGAAACAGTGAAATTTATAAAATCAGAGCATGGTTTTATAAAATATCATGATAAATCAAGAAATACAGACAGCTAAATTAGTTACCGAATGCCAGAATAAAACAGGGAAATTATTGACTATTGCTACCGCTGAGTCGGCCACCGGAGGTAAGATAGCTGCTAAATTGACAAATATTCCGGGTAGTTCTGTTTACTTCAAGGGCGCTCTGGTAGCCTATACCAACGAGATAAAAATCAACGTTTTAGGTGTAAAAAAGGCGACAATAGAAAAACATGGAGCTGTCTCTAAAGAAACGGTTATAGAGATGGCTCAGGGTGCAAGGGCATTAATGAATGTAGATATTTGCATTTCGGATACGGGCATTGCTGGCCCCACAGGAGATGGTGTTAACAAGTTAATCGGATTGTTTTACATCGGGTTGTCCTCTAGCTATAAGAGCATATACAAGGAAATTATGGTGTCAGGTAGTCGTGAAGAGAACAGAGAGAGTGTTTGTGAAGCAGCACTGGAATTTCTTAATCAATATCTAGCACAATATATCCAAAGTCATTAAGGTACAGTTAACGAGTAAACAAACAATTATTTTAACTAAATTTCGTGAGACATCCAGTTATTATTGTGGGCTTCTTTCAATACACGAAGTTGAGACTTAAAATTGGTAGAGTTGATGGTTTCGATGCTCATTAACAGGGCATCCTCATTATTATCTGAGTAATATCTAATACGTTTTCCCACAATACGAAAGCCGTATTTCAAATAGAGGGACTGCGCCATGGCATTGGAGACACGTACCTCCAGTGTAATAATCTGGGCTCCTAAACTGATAGAGGTTTCAATGGCAGATATAAGTAATGCTTCGCCTATTCCTCGGCGACGGTAATTTGTCCTTGTAGCAATAGCAGTAATATGTGCCTCCTGTAGCACAAACCAAAGACCAACAAAACCAATCATGTACTCTTCCGTAATAGAATCAGTTGGTTGTAGTTCCGAAGATTCCATCTTTTGCTGTTGCCATAGACGTTTGAATATTGATATCTTCCCTGTGCTATTTTTTTCTGTTCTCAACTTCACTGACTTGTTGGTATAAGCAACTGAATAATGGACCGACGGGTTGTGAATTTCGGATTTATAGGATGATGAGGGACGAAACATCGATTCTCCGGGGAAAGCTTCTTTGTCAATTTCGGATATTTCAACAATATCAGACTCTATCATCGTTCGAATGTTGTAGCTGGTCTCTCGCATGGTTTGAATTTTAGCATGTCAAATGTTATTAAACATATTAATATTTTATGTTCAGCAGTGTAATATTGAGTTATGATTTATGATTATCTAGATTGCACAGTACAACTTGCTCCATCTAATACGCAAGGGTTAGTTCTGAATAATCCTTTGATGACAGCTTCTGGCACCTTTGGTTACGGCATAGAATATGGTGACCTTATCGATATAGAGAGTTTGGGAGCCATCATTTGTAAAGGTACGACTCTTATGCCTAGGGAGGGGAACTCTCAGCCACGTTTAATAGAAACTGCCAGCGGATTACTCAATTCTATAGGATTGGAGAATATTGGTGTAGATGCTGTTATAAGAGACAAAGCACCAGTATGGGCAAAGTGGCGCGTGCCGGTTATTGTGAATGTGGCAGGACAAACCATTGATGAATATATAGAGGTAGTAAAAAAACTGGAGGGGGTCATTGGCGTAAGTGGAATCGAATTGAATATTAGTTGCCCAAACGTTACGGCTGGAGGAATGCAATTTGGGGCAGATTCAAAGATTGCAGCTAAATTAACGAAGGAAGTTAAGAATATTACCGGTCTCCCAATCATAGTGAAACTGGGACCTAACGTAACTGACATAACTGATATCGCTGTTGCTGTTGAGGAGGCCGGAGCTGATGCTATATCTCTGATCAATACTCTGAAGGGTATGGCGATTGACCTGAAGGCACAGAGACCATGTCTGGGGAACATTAGCGGTGGTCTTTCAGGGCCCGCTATCAAGCCTGTAGCACTTTATATGGTATACGAAGTAGCCAGAGTGGTGCACATTCCTGTGATAGGGTGCGGTGGAATTATCTGTGCTATGGATGCTTTGGAATTCCTCGCTTGCGGTGCCAGTGCAGTGCAAGTAGGCACCGCAAATCTGCTTAATCCACATGCAACTATAAACATATTGGAGGGGATTAAAGAGTTTATGAGTGGCAACAACATCAAGTCACTGCGCGAAATAGTTGGCACCTGTCTGCCTTAAAGACAATCGATTACAGAAGAAGCGAACGACCAAAAAAGATTGGTTAACAATACAATTATGATAGTGCCTGCTCTGTTAGGGAGCAGGCACTATCAAGTTAGTCGGTTATTTCTTAGCAGTATCGCTTTTGCTTGAAAATAAGTTAAAAAACTCCATCGGCAATGGGAATATTATAGTGCTACTTCTCTCATTACTAATAGCACCTAACGTTTGGAGGTAGCGAAGATGTAGCGCAGCAGGCTCAGTAGACATGATTTTTGCGGCGTCAGCCAGCTTTTGTGAGGCCTGGAATTCACCTTCAGCATGTACCACTTTGGCTCTTCTATCCCTTTCCGCTTCAGCCTGAGCTGCCATGGCTCGCTGCATTGATGCTGGTAGCTGTACTTCCTTGGTCTCCACCATGCTTACTTTTATTCCCCAGGGGTCGGTACCTTCATCCACAACTTTCTGCATCTTTTCATTAAGTTGCTCTCGCTGAGATAGCAGATCGTCTAACGCAGATTGGCCAACTACATTTCGTAAAGTTGTCTGCGCCAGTAAATGTGTTGCTTTGATATAATTATTCACCTTGAGGATAGCAGCGGCGGCGTCAACGACACGAAAGTAAACCACCGCATCGACTGTAACAGTAACATTGTCCACAGTCATGCATTCCTGCTGTGGCACATCCATCGTTATCACCCGGATATCAACCTTACGCATTCGTTCAATAAAAGGTATCAGAAAGATAAGGCCTGGGCCACGTAACCCAACAAATCTACCAAGCCGAAACACACCTCCTCTTTCATATTCCTGGACAACTTTAAGTGCTTGGGAAAGAAGCATTATTACTGCCAGGACGATGATTCCATAAAGAAACAGATTCGATTCCATTTTACTTTTTCTCCTCCTTCTTAGATAATTTTGCTACCTGTAATTTTAAACCGGTTATTCCAGTTATGATTACCTCAGTACCAGCATCAATATGGTTATCTTCAGTAATGGCATTCCATAGCTCTCCTTCAGCGAAAACTGTACCTGCCGGATTAATTGCTGTATGTGCTATGGCTAATTTCCCAATCATATTTTCAACACCAGTACTAAGTTTTCGCCTTTGTCCCTTAACAATGGCAATGATGACAAAGATAGTAAAGGCTACAGCCAATATTATTGTTACTATAATTGGCCCAGTCATTTCAAAGGAGAACATCTCAGTTTCCCCCTTTACTTTGTTTTTTTACCACCCACAATTTCAAATCTTCAACTCTTGTTATTATAACCTCGTCTCGTGCTTTTATTGGGTCATTTTCAGCTGTAGCCGCCCATAACTCTCCCTCTACAGCAACTGTGCCCGTAGGATTTAATGGTGTTTTGGCTATAGCAACCTTATTCACCATCCCTTCCGTGCCAGTAGGTCTGGAACGCCTCTGACTTCGAATGATAGCACCAATAACGAATATAGCGAAAGCACTGATAGCAATTGATACTCCGGCAATCAGTCCTCTATTTACTTCAATTCCAGGACTATGGCTGAATAGAATCAGTGAGCCAATAACAAGGGAAGCTATACCACCTGCGGTCAATAGTCCGAAAGTGGTCGTAAAAAATTCTGTAACAAAAAGACCCATGGCAAGTAATATAAGCAGTATTCCTCCCCAGTAAGCATTTAGAACACCTAGCGAGTAGAAAGCCAGCACTAAGCTAACACCACCAACCATTCCTGGGAAGATTAGACCAGGGTTCGTAACTTCGGTTATCAATCCTATGGTGGCCAGGGTAAGTAATATAAATGCTATATTAGGGTCGCTAATTGCCTGCAGGAAATCTTCGATTCTATTCATGTTATCTGGTGACAGTGTATAGTCTGTAGTGTCAATTGTAACTTCCTCCCCACTAGCCAAAGTAACCTTCCAACCATTGATTTGAGCAATAAGGTCTTGCAAACTGTTAGCCCTGAGGTCGACAATATTACTCTCCAGTGCATCGGTATCACTGAAAGATTTGCTTTCAGTGACAGCTAACTCGGCTTCATCCATATTACGGCCCCGATCTTCAGCGATAGTTCTCATCCACTTAGCGGAGAAAGAAGTTATCTTTTCCATTTGATAGTCCGGTATTTCTTCTCCCCCTGCGCTAACCGGGTGTGCGGCGCCAATTGTGGTACCAGGTGTCATCGCTGCTATGTGAGAAGATATAGTTATAAACGTCCCTGCTGAAGCAGCCCATGACCCTTTGGGAGTGATATATACTATAACCGGAACATCAGCATTCATGATTCGTTGAACTATATCTTCTGTCGATGTCAGTAATCCACCAGGAGTATTTAACTCGATGATTACGCAGGAAGTAGCGTCATCGTCTTCAGCCCTGCTAATACCACGATCTATGTAATCGGCAACCACCGGCAAGATGGTCCCCTCTACATGCAGGACAACAACATCTGAGCCATAAGCTTGAACTGTGCTGCTATTTAATCCAATTGCTATGGTTAATAGCATCACGATACATATTAATAACCTTGATAACTTTCGAAGCATATTTATAACCTCGCCCTAGTTACTGAATTATAGACTATGATTATGAAATCAACAAACAATGGAATTGAAGGCAAGCATAGCTTAGTGTAGAATAAAAGCAGGCAGGTAATGAAAGATGAAAAATCAGAAATGTAAAGGAATGAAAGACTTTCTTCCGGCGGATATGTCGGCTTTTCGGCATGTCGAAAAGCTGTTTTTAGATTGCTGTTATGACTATGGATATCAGGAAGTAAGAACTCCGACACTTGAATATCTTCATTTGTTCACTGCAACTGGGACATTAACTCCAAATATGCTAAGCAAGATATATTCATTCCTCGATTGGGATGGATGGAGTGGTGAGAGAGTAGTTTTAAGGCCAGATGGAACCATTCCCATAGCCAGGCTTTATGTTGATAGGTTTAGTACTCTTATGACCGCTAAGCTTTGTTACGTAACAAATATTTTTGCCTTTGAAGCAACTGGCCAGGCAAACAGAGAGCGCTGGCAATGTGGAGCTGAGTTTATAGGTGGAACGAGACTAGCTGCTGATGTTGAGACTATATCTCTAGCTAAGGACGTAACAGAAAAGAGTGGCATTAATAACATCAATGTACAATTGTCACACGCCGGTTTGGTTAAAGCTTTAATCAAAGAAATAGCCTTAAATCCTGAAGAAGAGATTAGCTTAATAGATAATGTTCTTGAAGGGAATTGGCAAGCTTTAATTGGAAAAGAAGAGGAGGCTGCAGGAAAATTCCTCCCGTTACTTCTAAATTTAAAAGGAAAATCCAGAAGATTTTTACAAAATATTAGGACATTATATCCACAGGCTTCTCCTGAGCTTAAATCACATATGGATGACTTTATTAATATCACTACACTGCTGGATGGTCTATCTTTTGATTATGAAATTGATATAACGGCAATTCAAAACTTTGAGTACTATACGGGAATGTGCTTTCAGTTGTTAGCCGATGGTACAAAAATTGGTGGTGGTGGCAGGTATGATGACCTTATCCCACTTATGGATGGAGGGAACCATCTCGCCTGTGGTTTTGCTCTATATATCGACTCAATATTGAAATCAGTCTCGTTGGATGGAAGGGAGAGACAGGAACAAACGATTTTAATTAAAGGCAATAACGTAATACCTGAAATGATAAAGAACTATTTAGTGTTAGCAAAATCTCTTCGGCAGCTAGGCTATTCTGTAGACATCAATTTTACTAAAGAAGAGCTATCAGAATACCGCTGGATCATATCAGCTTGCGGGGAAGATATGACCTCATATGACATAATTGATCAGAAACAGCAACATAATTGGAATGCTATCTCACAAGCAGAGGTTTTAAAGGTTCTAGCCCAGTGAGCGGAATCTCCGAAACACAACCGGACTACATTAGGCTTGCTTTGCCTAAGGGCAGACTAATGTCAGCTACTACTACATTGATTCAAGATATAGGGCTCGGATTTAAGGACTATAAAGATAAAACACGGCAGTATCGTCTTAAATCAGAATTGTTTCCTCGATTTTCTGCAAAGATATTTCAAGAGAAAGATATTCCTGTACAGGTATCTATTGGCAATTATGATCTGGGAATATGTGGACTGGATTGGATTGAAGAGCTTACAGCAAGATATCCAACAAGCGACCTGATAAAGATATCAAGCTTAGGTTATGGCGAAGGTAACATCTACTTAGCGGCGAGCTATCAGTCAGATGTGGCAGCTAACGATAATTTGAAAACCAAGCAATTTAACTGGTGTATTGCCAGCGAATACCCAAATCTGGCTCAAGATTTTGCTTTAAAGATGAGGTTACGAAGTTTTAACGTTTTCCCCGTTTGGGGAGCTAGTGAAGCATATCCTCCCGAAAATGCTGATCTGGCATTATTATGGGTAGAGAATAAAGAAATACTGGAAAGTTATGGTCTAATACCATTGAAAAAACTTATTGCTAGTACTGCTTATCTGATTGGTAATAAAAAAAGCATTGAGGGAAAGGAACTCAGTCAGATATTAAATTGTTTTAGCGGGAAGTTTTTCTCCAAACCAGAAATAGCAACACAGGAAACGATTAAAGTAGAGAGGCCCGTTATCTCGCTCTCAAACTGGCAGTCAAGAGAGATCAAGATGGCTATACCTGATGGGCACCAGCAAAAGCCTACATCTAGGTTACTAACAAAGGCGGGCATTAATATTGAAGGATACTCAGAGGTTATCAGCCGTCGCCCAGGTACTGATTTTGAGTGGCTTGGCATAAAAGTGATCAGACCCCAGGATATGCCGCTTCAGGTAGCAAATGGTAATTTCGATTTAGCAATAACAGGTATGGATTGGTTATCTGAACATCTCTATCGCTATCCTGCCAGTCCTGTAGTGAAATTGCTTGATCTTGGCTTTGGTGGAGTGAAAATTGTGGCGGCGGTGAGCGAGGCAATACAGGTAAATAGCGTTGCTGAGTTGAGATTGTTTAGTAAAAATAATAAATATGAAACTTTAAGGGTAGCTTCAGAGTACGTCAGTATAGCGGATAGATACTTGAGGGAAAACCATATTCATCCATATAAGTTGATACCTACCTGGGGGGCAAGTGAAGCATTTTTACCAGATGACGCTGACTTGTTAATCGATAACACACAGACAGGCAAAACTCTGGAGGAGCACAAGCTTAAGATAATTGACGTACTTTTCGAATCCACTGCCTGTCTTATTGGAAATAGGGATAAGCTCAATCTACCTGTAATAAAAGAGAGAATTGAACTTCTCACCCAACTATTAAAAACAGGATTATCATGTTAACAATCAAGGATTTCAATAAAGCTAAGAAATTACTGGAACGACCTAATTTTACTGAAGTTGCCATTTCGCCGCAAACAGCGTTACAAATAAAAAAAATCTTTGGAAAAGATCTTTCTGCCAGGGAGGTAGTCGAGCGTATCATTTCAGATGTTCAGGAGAGAGGCGATAGCGCTGTTCGCCACTATACAACAAGTATAGATGGAATCACACTCAATACAATAAAAGTAACCGAGGAGGAAATTGAAGAGGCATATAGCTCGGTAGATAAAGAACTTGTTGCAGCACTTGAATTGGCAGCTAGAAGGATAGAAGATTTCCACATCGCCTATAAACCAGAAATCGGAATCAGTTATGTTGATAATATCACGGGAAGACTGGTTCGACCTTTAAACAGAGTAGGACTATATATTCCCGGCGGCACAGCAGCTTACCCATCAACAGTATTAATGACTGCTATACCAGCTAAAGTTGCCGGGGTTAATGAAATTGTCTTAGTATCGCCACCAAACAGGGAAGGGAATATACATGCCAGTACATTGGCGGCTGCTAAAATTGCCAAGGTTAACAATGTCTTTAAAATTGGAGGGGCACAAGCCATCGCCGCACTGGCCTTTGGAACCGAATTGGTGCCAAGGGTTGACAAAATTTGTGGACCTGGAAATATTTTCGTGACATTAGCCAAGAAAATGGTGTATGGTGCAGTTGATATCGATGGGTTGGAGGGCCCTAGCGAGATAGTTATTGTGGCAGATGAAACAGCTAATCCAATACTTTGTGCGGCTGATCTCCTGGCCCAGGCTGAGCATGACCCTCTGGCCTCGGTAATATTAATTACTACCTCATCTGAACTGGCAAGGCAGGTGGAAAAAGAAATAAGTAAACAGCTAATAAAACTTGAACGACAAGTTATTGCCGAACAGGCTATCGAGAAAGGAGCCATCATATTAGTAGGAAATATTGGCGAGGCTATCGAATTAGTAAATATTTATGCCGCGGAGCATGTATCTCTCATGATGGTGGATGCCGCTACTATAATTCCTGAAATACATAATGCCGGATGTGTATTTATTGGCGATAACTCACCTGTTGCTCTGGGTGATTATATAGCCGGTCCAAGCCATGTACTACCAACGGGAGGAAATGCACGTTTTAGTTCTCCTTTAGGTGTAGATGATTTCTTAAAGGTTATGGACATTATTAATTCAGATAAAACTAGCGTGCAAGAACTGGGAAAGCCAGCTATGGTAATGGCCATGTATGAGGGACTTGGTGCACATGCCAAGGCGATAGAACTCAGATTAGGTTGATAAATGTATAGAGAGATGAGGTTAGAATCAATACTAAGGCCTGAGATCGTAGCCATGGAAGAATACACTCCTATAGAGCCACTGGAAGTTTTGAGTCAGAGAATTAAGTTGCCTATTGAACGGATAGTAAAACTTGATGGCAATGAAAATCGATATGGCTGTTCACCAAAAGTTAATCAAGCTCTGGAAAAGTACTCCTATTACAATATTTACCCCGATCCAGAACAGAGGGAATTAAGACTGGCATTAGAAAAACATACCGGTTTTAGATATCAGCAGATTGTATGTGGAAGTGGTAGTGATGATCTTATTGACCTCATCCTCAGACTATTTATTAATCCAGGAGATAAGGTAATAAATTGCCCGCCCACATTCGGGATGTACCCATTCAGCACTAAAATCTGTGGTGGTGAAGTGGTTGATGTACCCAGAGATAATGATTTTGAACTGGATATGCGCGGTATTATAAAGGCTCTGGATAAGAAAACGAAGGTTATTTTTCTCGCTTCTCCCAATAACCCTTCAGGGAATTGCGTCACCAGACAAGAAATCATAGAACTTCTTGCCACCGGTAAGATTATTGTGTTGGATGAAGCGTACGTTGATTTCAGTAAAGGAACCATGGCTGATTTAATCTCTCAATATCCCAATATGATTGTGTTACGTACGTTTAGCAAATGGGCAGGGTTAGCTGGCTTAAGGATTGGCTATGGTTTGTTTTCTGAAGAAATAGTCGGTTATCTTATGAAAATTAAACAACCGTACAACGCTAATGTCGCGGCTAAGGTAGCGGTGCTGGCATCTCTAGACGATATGGATTATCTGCGTGGTAACATTGTAAAAATAATTACGGAACGAGAGAGGCTTTTCAATAAACTGGAAGATATTAAATGGCTGAAGCCATACCCTTCGACTGCAAATTTCATTCTTTGTTCGATACGGCAAGATACAGGCATCTCTACTCCTGAATACTCTGAATATAACACGGAAACACTTGCAAAAATAATTTGGTATAAATTGCGTTATAAGGGAGTCTTTATACGCTATTTTGATACACCCAGGTTGAAAAATTACATTCGTATAAGTGTTGGAAAGCCAGAGGATACTGACATGGTTATCAAAACCTTAATGGAGGTTGTTAAAAATGACTGAGAGAATTTCAAAGGTTAGTCGTAAAACGGGGGAAACAGATATTCAAGTCGAACTATATATCGATGGCAGTGGACGATTTGACATAAAAACCGGAATAGATATGGCAGATCATTTGCTATCTCAACTTGCAAAGCACGGATTATTTGACATAACGATTTCTGCGACGGGAGATAACCAACATCACATTGTAGAGGACGTTGCTATTTGTCTGGGTAGAGCATTTAATGAGGCCTTGGGTGATAAAAAAGGGATCACACGTGTGGGAAATGCAATGGTTCCAATGGACGAAGCTTTGGTACAAGTAGCTGTGGATATAGGTGGTAGAACATACAGTGTTATTGATGTTTCTTTTGTTAGGACCAATATTGATGGACTAAACGTTGATCTAGTTCGTCACTTCCTGGAGTCTTTTGCGGCTGAAGCAAAGATTAATCTTCATGCCAGAGTGATAACAGGAATAAATGATCATCACAAGGCAGAAGCATTATTTAAAGCCCTGGGACGCGCTTTAGACTCAGCAACCCGCGTCGATGACAGAGTGATTGGAAAAATACCAAGTACGAAGAATACTATTGACAGTTAAGAGTAGCTTGAATCATTAAAAGCATCTCGTGTACTTCATCGGGTGATTGGAGAAAATAGCGAGCTGGGGACTTGATGTTGGCATCACCCACGAATACGGAAATACCTTGGGCAGTATTTACCACACGAAATGCATCGTAGTCGGTTTTGTCATCGCCTGTAACCAGTAAAAATGGTTGATCTTTGGGAAAAAGTGTCTTATTAATAAACTCAATAGCCTTGCCTTTGTCCCAGTTCACCACGGGCCTGATATCAAAAGTTTTCTTATTTGAAGTAATCCTTATTCTGTCATAAGCAAGATGTTCCCGGGTAATTTCATTGAATATCTCATTCAATCTATTGCATTGTGCCTCATCTACCAATCGGTAATGCAAACTTAATGTAAGCTTCTTATCCTCTATCCACGCCCCTTCAATGTCAGCTAAGGCCAAACTGATATCCTGCCCCAAGGAATGTAATAGAGGTATTGCCCGTACGGCTTCAGGACTGACAAAGCTAATATTATGTCCTTCAATTTCTAGCCCATGGTTTCCCGCATACAAGGCATTATCAATGCCCACTTTAGACCGCAAGTCATTCAAGGCTCGGCCACTTATTATTCCCAAAGTGAGAGAAGGATTTGAAGTTAATTCTTGTAGACAGTCTCTTATTTGTGGAGATAAAAAGGCTGATTCAGGTCTTTTAACAATAGGTGTTAACGTGCCATCGTAATCAAGCAATAATAATATTTGCTTTGCGCTTTTAATTTTATCAGCAATTGCTTCGTAAAATGAGAATAGATGTTTCATGGCACAGGCAAATTGTACTACCAAATACTTGTCAAACCAACTTGATTGTCAGCCATGCTATAATCGGGAGCAATAAATGGCTTCAACTGAGAAGTCCCAGTAAAAGAAAAGAGGGGTGATATTGGACAGGATAGGAGTTTTAACCAGTGGGGGGGATGCCCCGGGGATGAATGCCTGCATCAGAGCGATAGTTCGTAGCGCAGCTAGCTACGGGATTAAAGTAATTGGGATCCAAAGAGGCTATGCCGGCTTACTGGAAGATAGATTTGTGGAGTTGAATCCACGCTCAGTAGCTAACATTATTCATCGTGGTGGCACATTTCTGGAGACGGCCCGCTGTGAGGAAATGAAGACCCCGGAGGGGGTGAAACGTTCAATTGAAGCATTGGAACGTAATGATATTGAAGCTTTGATAACTATAGGTGGAGATGGAACATTTCGTGGGGCCGTTGCCCTATCTAAAGCGGGAAAAATAAAGATAATTGGCATTCCTGGTACTATAGATAACGACGTATATGGCACTGACTACACTATCGGGTTTGATACAGCAGTAAATACTGCTCTAAATGCTATAGACAAAATAAGAGATACTGCTGAATCTTTGCAGCGCCCTTTCTTCATTGAAGTCATGGGAAAGTCCACGGGGTTCATTGCGCTAGACGTAGGGATTGCTGGTGGAGCTGAAGATGTTTTAATACCGGAAATAAAGACAAAGATAGAAGATGTCTGTTGGAACATCGAACAGAATATTAAAAAAGGGAAAAAATCAAGCATCATAGTAGTTGCTGAAGGTGATGATGCCGGTGGTGTTTTTCAAATTGCTCAACAAGTATGGGAAAGGCTAAAACTGGAGTATAGAATCTGCGTCCTTGGACATATACAAAGAGGGGGTTCTCCAACTGTCAGGGATAGAATCCTGGCTAGCAGACTAGGTGTTGCAGCTGTAGAAACGCTGATTCAGGGGAAATCTGGTTATATGATGGGAGAACAAAATTGCCAAATAACACACACTCCTTTGGAGGATACCTTTCAGAAAAGAAAGAAGCTTGATTCTGATATGTTGCGGTTAATTAAACTTTTGGCTGTCTAGACACAGTCGGACGAAGAGACGATTCAGTGGTAAAAAAAAAGGGATTACAATAATTAGCCAATAACAAAATTCATATCAATATACATTATATGATTTCAAATGTTTTGCTACTGTGTCAATTGCCTCAAATATCTGGTGTGGTGGAAGGAAGTAAGAACTTCGCATTCTGTAATATCCATATTTAGGTTCGGGGTAAATCCATATATTGTCTTTGATAGATTCAAATTCACGCTGTAATAGCCTTTCCTTAATACGGTAGTCTGGAATTTAAAGTCTCGGCCAATATACTATCGCCTTTCCATTCAAAATCAACTGTCCTACCCCGGAGGTGTGAGCTTTTCTTCCTGCCCATTTTATTTTTTTGAGGTATCCTGTTTCCTATCATAGTTGAATTCTTTACCAGGTAATCAATATAGTAATCCTTCCCATATTGATTGGAGGCTGCAACTATATTAAGCGAATCAATGTTCCTGTTTATTAGCTCTATCAGGCCTTCTGATTTCTGGCCTGAGAATCTCCCTCCCGTTCCTATCTTACACTTGTCGTTATCTGTTTCAGCTATAGAAGCCTTTATTCCGATACCTTGTAGATGAAGGTAGAGCTCATTGATTACAGGAGCGGTGTTTTTCTTTAGTTATTTTAGGACTATAGGCAGAATCAGAAAGAGCAGTAATGGAATAAAAGTACCAAGTTGTTGGAACAATTCTTAAATATCAATAGCTAACATAATCTATATCTGAGCATCACATAACAAATCTTTTTCAGTGAGTTTATTACAATATCCTTATACCTTTGGCTTGCGGCCTCAATCACCTGCGGAGACCAATACTGAAACTCGACCCTTCTATTTCAAATAAATCACTGCGGAAATCAATGCACGAACCGTCTGTCTGTAAAAGCAGGTTTCTGACTAGCCAGCTTAATACAGTAGCTACAATCAAAAGGATACTTCATGAAATAATCAAGCCCCTCTAAATCTTCTATGGAGAAAGGAGAACTTAAATTCCCTTCTGTGATGGCAGATCTTTCAATTCAACCAAACCCAAACGTTGGAAAATAGTATCTACATGTTTTATGTAAAAATCGTAATCAAAGAGAGAATCGATCTTGCTGGCATCTAATCGCTCGTTGATTTGATTATCATTCTTGAGTAAGGTCAAGAAATCCTCTCCCTCCTGCCAAACTTTCATTGCATTAACCTGTACTATTTTATATGCTTCTTCTCTGCTTAGACCTGTATCGATCAGTCCCAGTAATACTTTTTGAGAAAATACCAATCCCCGGGTAAGCTCAAGATTGCGCCGCATATTTTCCGGGTAGACATTAAGGTTCTTCATAACCGGGATCAAGAGTGATAAAGCATAATCTATTAATAGACAGGCATCAGGAAGAATAACCCGTTCAGTAGAAGAATGACTAATGTCACGTTCGTGCCACAGAGCGATATTCTCCAGGGAAGTGATGGCATAGCCTCTCAATAACCTAGCAAGACCGCAAATTCGTTCACAGAGTTCAGGGTTTCTTTTATGTGGCATTGCGGAGGAACCTGTTTGACCTTTCTGAAACGGCTCTTCAAGCTCTAAAATCTCCGTCCTCTGAAGGTTTCTAATTTCTGTTGCAATATTTTCTAGAGAGCCACCTAGAATCGCTAGCGTGCTCATGAATTGAGCATGACGATCGCGTTGAATTATTTGGCTTGAAATAGGGTCAGGTGAAAGCCCCAATTTACTACATGCTATTCTTTCAATATCAGGTGGCACAGTAGCGTAAGTGCCTACTGCGCCAGAGATCTTCCCAATAGAGATAGCTTCCTTAGCCGTTGATAGCCTTTGAGCGTTGCGTTTCATTTCCTCTACCCATCTGGCTATTTTTAATCCAAAAGTAATTGGCTCAGCATGAACACCATGCGTGCGTCCAATCATCAAAGTGTACTTATATTTGACAGCTTTGTGTTCTAAAACAGCGATGAGTTCTGCTAAACCATGCTCAATAATTTCAGAGGATTCTTTCAGTTGAAGTCCTAAGGCGGTATCCATAATATCTGAAGATGTAAGGCCTAGATGAATAAATCGTGATTCTTCGCCAAGACTTTCAGCAACCGAACCAAGAAATGCTGTCATGTCATGATGGGTAATATCGAGTATTTCG